>Ga0272441_10000388_pt1 | contig 100983 bp, 168 predicted proteins | sample SSMProp6N_FD_193582 | JGI IMG/M metagenome (GOLD analysis project Ga0272441, IMG submission 193582) | Marine sediment archaeal communities from Little Sippewissett salt marsh, Falmouth, MA, United States - SSM-Prop-6N | ecosystem: Environmental > Aquatic > Marine > Wetlands > Sediment ...
TAAGTTGAATTGAAAGATAAAGAAAGAGAATATGAGATGTTAATAGAAGATTTAGCAAATATGTGAATAGATATGAAAATCAAATTTATGGAGAAGATAGGTAAATTTTTTCACGATTTGTTTGAAACTTTTGAGAGGATGCGATAAGATGATAATATTGTATATGATACTGATATTTACAGCAGGTATATTTTTCGGTTATGGCTTACGAAGTAATATAAGAGATCTTTTACGAAGTATTCATTATCATATTTGGGCTTTCTGGAATTATAAGATACTGAAAAGACCTGAACCTGATCCAATTGAAACTTTGTATGATATGATGCCGCTTGTTATGATGGCTGGTTTAACTGCTTCTGTTGCAAGTAGTTTAAATAAAGCTATAGGTAAAGAAAAGATAGAATATATGGCAAAGAAGAAGTCGTCTACCGGGAGAAAACTTAAAAGGTGATCGATATGGAAGGAAAAACATTTGTTAGATTAGTAGGAATAATTATTGCAATTCTTATCTTTATAGCACTTGTTATATACATATGTTTTCCTGTATGCGCCTGTCCTGGTGGTAATTCTGTTGTTTATGGTTATGGAGGAGAAGATATAACTATAGGACTTGTTGTTGCGATCCTTTGCACAAGCACTATTGTGTTGTTTGGGTTGAATCTAAAAGGTTATCTATCAAAAAGAGGCGCATCATTTAATTCAATAGTTATAAGTTTTATATTTGTTATAGGAACTGCTCTGTTGAATGTTATAACATTTGCTTTCTTTATTAAACCAGATAATGAATATGTAATGCATGGTGCAACAAGTAGTATGAATGCGCCAGAGATAATTAGTCCTTTGATAATCATTGGTGTTATTATGATTGTAGTGGGGATTGTTTATTCAAAGATAAGGTGAGGGATCTAAAATGAAAGTTATTGCTATAGGTAACAGTATGAAACCAACTAAACCTTTTGTTAGTATTCTTACTATTAAGAAACAAAAAGAGTATCACGTTGGTGATATCGTGTCATTTAGAGGAAAAGGGAAACTATGGGGAAGATATTGCCATAGGATTGTAAAGATTGATGATAAAGTGTTTACTGCTAAAGGCGACAACAGAGTTGTTATTGAGAAGTATGAAAAGGATGTTCCTATAAGAAATATAATTGGGAAGGTAATGAATGATAGTAGCAATATATGTTAGAGTATCAACAAGAACACAAGAATCAGAGAATCAATTAATACAATTAAGAAAGTATTGTGAAAGATCTGATTGGACTATCTATAAAGAGTATGTTGATATTATATCAGGGAAAGAAGAAAAAAGACCTGAATATGATAAATTATTTACAGAAGCACATCAGAAAAAATTTGATGGTGTTTTATTTTGGGCTTTAGATAGATTTTCTCGTTCCGGAACATTATTTACTTTACAAAAGTTGAATGAATTAGATAAGCTTGGTATATTCTGGCATAGTTATCAAGAACCTTACTTTAGTAGTGTAGGAGAATTCAAAGATGTTGTAATATCAATAATGGCAACACTTGCAAAGATAGAGAGAAAACGTATAAGTGAAAGAACTAAAGCCGCTTTTCAAAAAGATAAGAAAGGTGTTACAGTATCGGTTAAACACGGTAAGAAAGTTGGGAGAAGTTCTATACCTGTGGATGTTGAGAAATTAGTAGTATCTTATCTTAAACAAGATAATCGTCCAAGCTATAGAGAGATCTCAAAGATGGTTAAGTATAAAACTAAACGTGGTAAAGAACATAATATTAGTCCTGCTCAAATAACACAAATCAAAAAGAAGTATAATATTGTTTAGAAATCGGGTATCAAAAATGTTATCAAGAAAATTTGAAAAAATCGGATGTTTAAAAACTACACGATTTATAAACATAAAGAGGCGATAGATAATGGTGAGTGATTTTTTTATCCCATCCATTCCATATCACTATGGAAATCTCCTAGCGCCATTATCCGCCAAATCTTTAAAAGGCGATAGAGTAACAGAATATAATAGTATTCTGCGTGCATCAGGAAGTATGACCGTGCTATTACGGTGGTTTCATCTCGACTTTTTTTGCTTTCTCAGTAAAACTACAGATGAAACGAATCTCCGTTACTCCGCTAAATTTAATAAGAGTGGTAAGATAGAGGGAATAAAGGTGTAATTATGTACCCACATCACATCCTCAATAAATTCTCTCTATCCCACAAATCTTCGAGTTGATATAAAATGGAATTGATGTTGATTGGTATAGGTTTTATTCTTACTATTCTTGGCATTATCAATATCTTGCTTAGATGGTGTTGTACTGACGCAGAAATGATTAGTTGGTTTATGTTTATCGGTGGAATAATTATCACTATACTTGGATATATTGTTGCACCGTTATCAGAGGTGACATTATGAGTTTATCAGAAAAAATAATTAATGGTGTTGCTTTTGTAATTGCAGTTTTCATTGGTGTTTTAACTTTGTGGTGGATTGCTGATATGATTGATTTTGAGTATTATAGTAATAACCCAGAAGAATATACAGAAAAAGAGATTGATCCAAAACTGATATTACAAGAAAGATACGCAAGAGGCGAAATAGGTAGTTTAGAATATTTAGAAAGAATGACAAGGTTATGATATGGAAGTACCACTAATAGCTAAACCAATTGTGAAATACAACAGAGAATACTTCGAGATATGGCATAACAAGAGTAAGAAGCATATTGAATCACCTATCAAACCCTATTTCTACAGTTACAAACCAGATTTGTTATCAGGCGATATCGAGATAAAACAGATACAAGCAAAGGCACTATCAAACATGAAAGAGAGAACCTTTTACAAGTATGAATTTAATTTAAGAAGTGAATTAGTTAAATCAATAGAAGATGGTGTTACTTTTGAAGATAATATACCATTTGTTATCAGAAACAGAATTGATAATCCAGAGATATTCAGAAGATACAGAAATTCAGAAGAATTAACTTTCTTGTTTCTTGATATAGAACAGTATTGTCCACCGGGTGAACCCTTTCCTTCTTATGAAGATAGATTGTTATCAATAGCGTGGTGCACCAACGATAGAATAATCAAATGTGCTTATCTTAAAGAAGATAATACAACTGATAAGAAACTTCTGAACTTATTCTTGAATAAATACAAAGAGATAGACCCAGATGTTATCGTGGTATTCAATAAGTCATATGATATACCAACGATTATCAGAAGATGTGAAAGAAATGGATTAGATATCAAGAGATTATCAAGAGATTCAAGTAAACCTGAGCTTGACAAACACGGCAATATCAATATTGGTGGCGTTATTGTATATGATGTTTATGATTCTGTTAGAGATGATCAATCACTTACAGGCAACGTGCCTAATCGTGGATTAAAAGCAGTATCAGATTACTTTGGTTTTAATAGTGAAAGAGAACCTTTGACTAATAAAGAGATACAGATGTATATAGGTAAGAAAGAATTAACAGATTACAACAAAGATGATATAAGAAGAACACTACACTTGTTTGATATTTATTGGGATAACATAGAATTCAACGCAAACGATTTGGGTATACCACTTAACGAAGCATTAGATTTAAACATATCAAATCTCGGTCTTATTGTTATAGGCGACGCTTATAGAGAATACAATATCATAGCAGATGGTAAGAATGAAGATAGATTTCCAGAGATATTCCAGAGAGGGAAAAGTCAATTTGAATCTAATTATGAAGGTGCTTTAGTAGATATAGCAAGAACTGGATTGTTTGAACCTGTGCTTAAAGCAGATTACGGTAGTATGTATCCTACAATTATGGCTGAATTTAACTTATCACCAGATACGACAACACTAATAGGATTTGAAGAATATGGTAAGTTTGATATAATCGAAGAAGATAATTGGTTTATTTACAGAATACCAGATAAAGAATTGAATAAAACTATGGTGATTCAAGTTTTGAAGAATGTAAAAGGGTTTTCTGCAGAGTTAGTAAAAAAGTTCTTAAAAGAACGTTCTGAATACAAAAAACTATGGAAAACAACGAACAAAAAGCATTACCGTGTAAAAAGTGATAACCGAAAGGTTAAAGCGAATGGTGGAGTTTATGGCAATCAGGGTTTTGGAAAGCATCCATTTGGATTTGTTCCAATTGCAATCGCAACTACCGGGCTGGGACGTGAATGTGCAACACTATTGATTGATATTTTAGATAAATTATACCCAGATTCAGTTATAGAGTGGGACACAGATGGAGTTTACTTCTCGGCGAAAGATGTTGATAAAGATAAGATACAACAGTTGTTTATCAATGAGTTAGAAAAGAGATTTAAGAAGAAGTTAGAATTAACAATAGATATAGATGATTACGATAAGGGTTACTTTTACAAAGCGAAAAACTATGTTTTACAGAAAGGTGATAACATAATATATCACGGCGTGGCTATGAAAGGTAGAAACAAAGATTTATTAAAGAAAAATCTTATACGGGATTTAGCGGTTTCTAAACTATCAGGTAGTCCAACGCAACCGATAATAGATAAATATATGGAATTAGATTTCCCACTTAAATTCTTTGCTATGAATGTAACTTTGAGGCGACATATCAATCAGTATAAAAATCCTGAATCAACACTATCATCAAGATTAGCGTTACGTGCTGAGAAACTCTTGAAGAAGAAACCCGAAATAGGTTCGATATATCACTATGTTAAAACAAATCAAGATTATGAATTACTTGAGTTGGCGAATGTGAAAGATATAGATAAAGAATACTATAGAAATGAGATTAAAACAATCGCTGATATATTTCAAGTAGTATTGAAAGAACCGAAAATAGATAAATGGTTATAGTGGAGGAAAGAAAATGAAATTTGGTAGAAGAAAAAGTAGTATGAAAACTATGACGCAAGAAGATATAGACAAAGGACTTGAAGAATTGTTTAAGGGGCAGAAAAAACCAGAAGAAAAATCAGTTGTTCAACAGAGAGAAAATTTGCCAAGAGCAGGAGCCCCAAAACTATCATTCGAGCCAGAACCTGAACCAGAGCCAGAAGAAGAAGAAACGTATTGGACTGGTGAAGATTGGGAGAAATGGGCTTATTCTATGTATAAGAACTATCCCGATTCGAGAAACTTCTTGCCAGAGTGGTTTTTGAAAGCAATACAAGATGCACTAAATCAATAAGTTGGGTGGGTAATATCTTAAACAACTTTGTAGGTTACACCAGCAATATAAGAGATTTAGAGAATTGGTTATCAGATTTCTTTGATAACAAAAACAGAGAAAACAACTATGCGATAGTAGTTGGTAAATCAGGTAACGGTAAAACATATCTTGTAGAGAAATTAGCAAACAGATTTAAATCTCAATTATTTAGAATAACACCAGATGATATACAAGATAACAACGATATCAATAATGTGATTAAATCTCTTAATCTGTATAACCCACTTGAGGGAAGTAGGCGAAAGATTATTCTTATTGATGATATAGATGAGTTTTATTATGTCTATAGGAATAGACTAATAAAAGATTTGCCAAGATTATCACTTAACCCTGTTATCTTTACGAGTAAATCGTTTAAATTCCCACCAGAGTTTAAGAATTATTCTTTAAAAGTTGGTAAGAAGAAAACTTGGTATGTTTTAATTGATCCATTTGAATATAATGTTTATCAATTTCTAAAAACATTACCTTCTGATTATTCTGATAAACAACTGAAAGATATAGCATACAAATCTCCTTCTGTAAGAAGCGCAATATTATCTCTGAATGGACCCATTAATGATATAATAGAAACAGATGTAACAAGATGGGATAACATTAGAAACATTAAAGAGAGAAAATTCAACGAACCGCTTACGAGAAGGAACAAAAAATATATATTTAACAGTATCAGAGGTTGTAATAATGGTACATTATATGATTTGAGTGCTGTTGTAGATAAGTTTCTTGATTTTAACGAGAGAATCGTGTGCAAACACGAAACACATGATGGTGTATCTGAAGGGATTAACTGTTGGTTTATCAATAATATGAAAGAACCGGTCACAAAAGTTAAGTGGTATTATACTTATAGTAAGAAAAAAGGTAATAATAAAAGTAAGAAGGTAATAGAGAAGAAACCGAAAAAGAAGATTGTTAAAAAGACCCAGATGGACAAGTGGTTATAATGAAAAGAGATAAAAGTTATAGTAGTTTGGTGCTGTTGGTTTTCGTAAGGAATATAGATAAAGAGAAATGTGATTCTATCAAACAACTGATAGATATATCCGATAAGTTAGGTGAAAAAATAGGTTATAAAACAGATATAAGTTATGATACGAAACTATCAATAATAAATGATATGATAGATAGGGGTATCTTAATAAAAGGTAAAAGAACTGAAACACAACCTATATCTGTAAAACCGGAGGTAAGAGAATATATTGTTGAGGCATTATCAAAAGTGAGAATGATGAAAGATGGAAGTTGATTCTGATAAGAGAAAGTATAAGATATGGTTCGATGAAATCTGTTTAGGGAAGCAACAAATAAGAAAAGTTGGTAATAGCTTCGTTATAACAATTCCAAAATCAATGCTAGAACGAAATAAATTGAAAAAAGGTGATAATGTAATTCCCATATTGCTTATGCGAAAAAGAAAGTTAGTTGGGGAAGCAGATGAAGGTTTTGAATGGTTAAAAGTTTCTAAGCAAGACAGAATTAGGTTCAAAAGGTATTTGAAAGATATGGAAGATTTAGAGCATGCGGCGCAAAAAAATTAGTCCAAAATCTCCAGAGAGAAACCGTAATGTTCCGGTTGTGGTCGTATATACGTGCAACAGAAGTACGTGTATATACGAGACTAGTACTAGTTATATGTACACACTTTTTCATAATACCTTTTTGGATATGGCGAGGGCTTTAGCCCCTCGCCTAATATCCCACAACCAAAGGTGGTAAAATGGTTATAAAAAAAATCTGGGATTACCAAAATAGACTTGAGGAGATAGGAAAAAAATTCGTTGAGAAGAATATGAAACACCTACGAATGTTTCCCAAGATTATCATCTTCTTTAGCATAACATACTGGCATAGTTTGTTTATTAGTTGCCAACTTGATTTATATATGTGGCTATTTGTTACACTTAGCTTTGGTCTTTTCATATTCATATTTCCATTTTCTAAATTCATCAAGCTTGATAATAATCAATAATGATCAAATCTTTTAAAAGGAAAGAACTTAATCTGACCTTACCGAGAGTGGTCACCAGGTAGAGTAAAGGTATGCTAGAATACCAAAAAAATTTAATAATGTTTATAAGCATAAATACGATACATAATAATAAGGTAAAATCTATGAGTAAAGAAGAAGATATATTACAACAACTGAAAAAACACAAGTCGCTTACACACTTAGAATTGGAGCTACTGAATAACATTCCCTATAATTCTGTTAGAGCCCGGATCTCAAATCTTCGCAAAAAAGGTATTGATATCAAATACGATATGGTAGAAACAGGGAAATATATTCTATCTGAAGATTATCAACTACTTAACTACCTTGCTAAAAATAGATTATTCAACCGGGAAATATCAATTAAAAAGGTAGCGAAAGAGTTAAGTGTAAAGGAAGACGATTTGAAGTTATTAGTATCAAAATTGTTTGATAGGTATGATATCATTCAATTGTCACCAGATAGGGTGATTATCAAAAATTGAGGTAGAAATGCAGAGAAGAATTTTGTTATATGAAGGCGCCGTGTCAACGCAAAAATTAAACGCTTGTAGCTCTATGATCCTTTTTAAAAATTTTATCAATTACAGTAACAAAAAACAAAATTGGCAGTATCACTTTTTTTATCCAAAAGACAGCAAACACCAACACACAATCCCTTTCCCAGAGTTAAACAAACCCAACATACACAACTACTCCCACCAAGCACCCGGAAGTTGGTATCGTTGGCATTTCAACGCAAATGCTATAAAAGACCACGTTAATATGTTTGATAACGATTTCGATTGTATATTTACCAACGACGTAGAAACAGCTCCACATTTCAACGAATTATTCAACCGCCGGTGGCATTTCGACATACCTATACTCGCATACTGGGATTGGGTAGAATTACCCGAAAACGGCGGAAACTTAGATAATTTCGTAGTTCAACTCGCTTCTGTATTAACAACCACAAAAACCGGTGTTAATTCCCAATGGCAGAAAGATATCATAATGAGATACGCCAAAAGATACTTTTCTCCAGATACAATAGAAAAACTTGAAGAAAAGATACAACCACTCTATATTGGCATAGAAACAGAAGAAATCAACAAATATCAACCCTTTGGCAATCAAGATAACGATTTCAAGATAATATGGAACCACCGAATATCACCACAAACTGGTTTCAACAAATTCATATCAAAGATAGATAAATTGTATAAGAAATACAACAATATCAAAGTTATAGTAACAAACCCAATAAATAAAGGTACAGTAAAGAAAAAACCCTATATCATAGAATTACGAGATTTAGACCGTGCTAAATACTTCTCTATCATAAAAGATTGCCAACTTGGCGTTGGTTACTTTCAAAACTACTCTGCCTGGTCAATGTCCATAACAGATGTAATCGGTTGCAACATACCGGTACTAGTACCAAACGACTTCGCTTTTAGAGAGATGTTGGAATGGAATTATCCCTATCTCTTTACAAACGATTTTGAGAAGAAACTCATATCAATAATCGAAAATTATCCAAAAGAGTATTTTATGAAGAAATACATAGATAAACACGATTGGAATAACAGAATAGATGATTGGATATCATTTGTAGAAACATCATTCAACACCGATGAAAAATCCACCTCAAACAACAAAAACGTATTAGATATAGTTAAGAAACACAAAACACTACCAAAACGTGAACTAGTCCAAAACATAATGAAATTCGGCTATATCATAAAATGGACACCCTTCCGCAACTACCTGCTCAATCACGGCGTAAACGAAGAAATATCAAAAAACACAATATACACTACAAAAGATCCAAAACATATCAAGAGGTGGTTATAAAATGAATTTCTGGGAAAGTCCTGAATGGTTCTGTATTCAAGTAACATTCTGGATTTTCGTTATAACAACATGCTTTTGTGGATTATTCTTATTTGTAAGATGGTTAAGGGATAAATATGAGAAAAGAAACTAAAGAAATGTATACCACAATATTCTACATATTATTCATAGCATTCATAATCCTATCAATAATCGCATTCCTATCATTCTATTATCCAAATTGGTTATAATATGAAAAAAGAAAATAAAGATATGTTACTCGCTATATTAGCCGGAATATTACTGTTAGTTATATTGATACTATGGTATTACACCATCATGTTTCTGAAGTGATATAATGAAAAAAGCAATACTGATAATTATAATCATTCTTCTGCCTTTAACAGGTTGCATAGAAGAAAATCCAAGACCTTCTGATTTCTACGGCACTTGGATACCCTGTGATGAAACAACAATAGATTACGGTTATTATTTTGATTCTATAGGCAACGTATTCAAAGCAATAAAGATAGGCGATGAAATCTTCTATATGAGATACTGCAATTGGCAACTACAACATCACATACTCGTTCTTTGTGGTCAACGCTTAAACTTCAAATTCGAAGGTAACAAACTCTACCTATATGATTTTCAAGATACAAGCACCGAAAAATGTTATGTGAAGGTGATATAAACGAATAAATTTATCATAATAATTATATTATTTCTTTTGTTATCACCTATGTTAGTTTATTCTTCTGTTTCAAATACTAAAAAAGAAAAATATGGTGAATGGTCACCTTATTGGAAGATAGGAAATTTCCCTAACAGTTTATTCTACATAGTTAAAAATTGTTTAAAATATGATAATTCATCTTCAATTATTGATTGTATAATAAAATGCATACATATTTATTTAGAGGCGAGAATCAATGCGTTGTCAAAAGTGTGAATTGTATAAAACAAGAAAAAACATAGTTTTAGGTAGCGGCTCCATATCTTCAAGAATAATATTCATAGGTGAAGCACCTGGATTTCACGAAGATAGAGTAGGCAAACCCTTTGTTGGCAAAGCTGGTAAAATCTTCGATAATATGCTATCAACTATCAATCTCAACCGAAACCAAATATATCTTACAAACATAGTAAAATGCCGACCACCCAAAAATCGCAATCCAACAGATGAAGAAATATCAACATGTAGCAAATATCTCGATATCGAAATCAGAAATATACAACCCAAAATTATCATTCCAATGGGAAAATTCGCAACACAATACATTCTACAGAAAAACGACATCAACTTCGAATCAATGTTTAAATCCCGTGGCGTATCAATAAAAACAAGAGATTACATAATCTACCCAATCTACCACCCCGCCGCTCTTATCTATAACAACGATTTAAAATCAGTTATGAAAGATGATATGAAAAGAATAAAAGAAATTATAGAAGGTGATAAGAAATGAAGCGAGCAATTATGAAACCTTTTTTCTTTCTAACATCTCTATCAGCCGCTTGGATGATGGGAATAGGATTTAGGTTTTTAATGATGAGTGAAAGAGAGATATATATAAATAATTCATTCGACAAATTCTTCAATTGGGGTATTCTTATAATCTTAGGACTTTTACTTTTCATAACAACAATTTTTCTATATATCAAAAATAATCAAAAACTATAATAACCCTATAAACGATTCACTATATGGTAAAGGCAGTCCACGTAAAATCCCATAGAAACGCAGGACAGATGATATTCAAAATATCTTGGTCGAAAATAAAACTTTTCTTGGTTGTGGCGACTGCCTTTGCCCGTATTTTAACTCCACCTTGAAAAAATAAAAAACTATAAAACGGTCGAAAATTATACATACCTTGGCAAACATATGATGCACTTGATAGGGAAAATAACACCATCAGGTGATATAAAGAGAGGTGGAATATGGAAATAAAAGGTATAAAAATTTTGTATTTTGTAGTAATATTATTGTGGATAGTATTTTTTACTCTTATGACACCCGCAATATTTAATGATGTTGGAGAAACACATATTGATAACGATGGAGTGCTTTATACAGAAACATTTGAAGGTTGCTTGATGAAAACTGCACAAGCAGCAGTTGCACTACTAATTTTATCATTACTAATTTTATCACCAGATATTGTGAAAAGATTTGAAAAAACTAAATTTGGTAAATGGTTACTTACTCCACCTCCCAACAGAGGCAAGAGATGATAAAAGAAATGTATTATGCTATGAAACATACATTTCAAAGAGATAAAGGTATTTGCCCTCGTTGTGGCTATAACGCTTTTGAACACGGTTTTATACCAGATGAAGATTATTACTGTACCAAATGCCACTTGTGGGAACCTGATTGGGAAAAACTTGAAAATGATTTAAAGAGAGTGATGAATGAATGAAAAAGATAATTATAGCAATATTGATACTATCAACCTTACTTTTAACAGGTTGCATAGAAGAAAGTTCATATCTAAATGAAGATTATGTTACAATTGTTGGTATATTATATGATTACAACGAAGAAGGTTATACTTTATATAGAATGGATATAGATGAAAATATATCATATGCTTACAACGAAAAGTTAAGTTATGATATCGCCAAACAACTTAACAAAGGTGAATTGTATTATTTCGATTATCATATATATGAAACTAAAGGCAACGTAGATCATATAATTTTATTATCAATACGAAACTCTGAAAATGTTACTGTGTGGAGTTAATAATGAATGCTTTGATATCAGTAGTAATACCCACGATACCAGAGAGAAAGAAATATTTAGATAACGCCATCAATTCAGTAAAAAATCAAACATACAAAAATATTGAATTGATAATCGTAACAGAAGGCAAATCAGCAGGAGCATCACGAAACATAGGTATCAAAAAAGCAAGAGGCAACTATATCGCGTTCCTCGACGACGATGATACTTGGCACCCAGAGAAATTAGAGAAGCAACTTAAACTTGCCGAAAAATATCCCAAATGCCCACTTATAACCTGTTACTCTCACGACAAACGATTCGGTCAAGATAAAATCAACAAACCACCCGAAGTTATCACTCAACGCAAAATACTAAACTCTTTTAACTATTCATCAACCTCAACATATCTAATAAACAGATACTATCTCAATCTTATAGGTTTATTTGATGAATCATTACCTTCTGCTCAAGAATACGAACTTGCTATACGATTATCTGAAAAATACAATCCCAGATGTGTTCCCGAAGTACTCGTAACCCAAAATCCAACAGAAGGGCAAATATCAGAAAACTGGACAAAGAAAGCAAAAGGTATCAAACAAGTTTACAAAAAGCACAAAGAACTATTTTTGAAAGCTTCTAAGTTCAACAGAATAAAACTATACGGTTTATTTCTTGTTTTTTATGCAGGTCACATATTCGGCAACAAAATATACAAAATCATATCACCTATGAAACAACGATATGAAGATACAAAAGATATCATAATCTCTCGTGGCACCATCCAACACTTCGACAACCGCCTCGCACAAATATTCAAAGAATACGGCTACAAAACTTACAGCATATCAATATACAAACCCCAAGATGAATTCTTATCTAATTTTGAAAAATCCTACTATCTACTTGACAAATCTCTCAAATCAGAACAATCATCAAAATCAGGCAAACTAAAAACAATCTTACGAATCGTAAACAGAATACCCAGATTATACAAAGCTAAAAAGCAACTAAAAGGTTCAACAGTAATAGGCGTATCTGAACCCAACACATTCATATCATATATCTTTCATCTATTCAGAAAATCAACCAAAATTTATTTCCCCTACGATATCACTTACTTCCGCTACGAAAACTACAACAAAAACTCCTATCTCGAAAGATTCTGTGAAAAACGAAACTTCAACAAATGCAATGGCATAATCCACAAAGGTCCCGAAGATGAACTATCTTTACTACCCTTCAACATAACAGATAAACCTTCAATACAATTCTTACCCTACTCTTGTATCAAATCACTACTGCCTATACAAGACAACTATTTAACAAAACTAACCCTTGTTTACGTCGGCGGCGTTTACCCCAGTTACTCATTCCCAAACTTCCCCTCAACCGCTAAAATCTTCTCAAAGATAACTGAACTAAAAAATATCAACCTACACATATATCCCTTGAATTATGATCAAATAAAAAACAGATTAGATTACTCAACACTCAACATTCATGAACCACTTTACAGCGACAATCTAATCAAAGAGATATCGAAATATGATTACGGCATATACATCTTCAATTTACACAAATCAAAACACAAGAAGCTCCTATCAACCGCTTTCGGCAACAAAGTATCAACATATCTCGAAGCAGGTCTCCCAGTGATAGTAAATAATGATTTGTCGTTTGTATCAAAGATAATACAAGATAACAAACTCGGCATTGTCATAAACGATATCAATGATATAGAAAACATAAAAAAAGATTTTGATAGATATGAATTCGATAGAGCACGAAAGGAATTCACATTAGAAAAACATTTTCCAAGAATGATAGAATTTTTAAAAGAGGTTAAAAGCAAATGAGCAACACATACAAATGCCCAAAATGTGGGCAAGAAACTTTACAGGTTACAGAGAATCACAACAAAATAGGCGGCGTTTGTAGTAACTGTAATTATAAGTTTGTAAAAGATAAACAAAGCAAATCTTTAGTTATACTGAAACTGTTAAAAGAATATTCCTTTATCATAGCAATAGTAGCAATAGTAATCGTTGCAATATCATTTAGTGGTTTTAGTTCAGAAGATGCAAAACTCAATACTCGAATAAAAAATCTGAAAAGTGATATCGAAGAAGATATAGGTGCAATTAATGTAAAGCTAAATGGATTAGATTCAGATATCAGCGCCCACGGAACTCTTATCAACGGTTTAACAAATAGATTAGAAAACGCTGAAAGCAATTTAACAGCACTAAAAAATCTACATTCTGATACAAGAAACATATTGTTACAATTAAATGATACAGTAAACAGCATATCTAAAAATGATATTATTGATAACACTAAAGTATTTTTTAATATAACAAACTATGAAGATCAAAACATCTCTAACAGCAATTACTATGCCAACGCTGAGTTGAATATTATAAGTGAAGAAACAATAAGTTTACTTGAATTTTATCTAACTTACCCCAACAGCAACATATCAATAGTAGATGAAAAAGTTATTAATGAAACATACTCGCAAACACTTAATTCTTACGATACTATAAATTTATTTAAGATAGGCGAATTTAAAAATTTCAATATCAATTTCAATATCACCTGGAATTCAACTCTGTATGATTCTACATTGATTTCTCACGCAGAAATTGTTCCAGTATTGAAACTTAACGCTACATATTTTAATGATATAAAATTTGAGGTGAAAACTGTATGATACTTGAACCCGTAACAGAAGAAAATTTAGAGCTGATGTTAGCTTGGCGTTCTATACCTGAAGTTTACAAGTTTCAAGAAACACAAGATAAACCCTTCAAGTGGGAAGATCACTACAATTGGTTTATTAACAGAAAGAACAGAGAAGATTATTTTATAATATATGAAGATAGAAGAATAGGTATAGTGAATGTAATTGCACTTAACGAAGATATACCTGAACTCGGCGTTTACATAGGCGAAACAACTCTTTGGGGAAATGGTTTGGGTTGTGAAGCAATAAAGATATTAATGCAAAGATTACAGAATAAAGGTTATGAAAAAGTATGTGCAACTACAAACAAAGAAAATGAAAGAAGTAATAAACTTTGGCAGAAGTTAGGATTTAAAAGAGAAAAAGAAGTCAAAGATGGTAAGGAGTGGCTATACATATGCAAGTTTTAGTTACTGGCGGAAGTGGTTACGTTGGCTCTGTTTTAGTTAGAAAACTTATCAAAGAAGGTCATAACGTATCTGTTTTAGATAAGATGATGAGTGGCAACGAACCTTTGAGAGATATCAGAGATTCCATTGAGATATTTGATGGAGATATAAGAAACCTGGAACTTTTAAAAACTATTCTAACAAATACTGACGCTGTTATTCACCTTGCTTGCATATCTAACGACCCCGCTTCAGAATTGAATCACGAACTCACATTGGATATTAACTACAACGCAACATACGGGTTACTCAACTTATCAAAAAAGTTAGGTGTTAAAAGATTCATATACGCTTCAACAAGTAGTGTTTACGGTATCAAAGAAGAAGAAAAAGTAACTGAAGATTTACCTCTTGAACCTCTAACAATCTATTCTAAAACGAAAGCGTGGGCTGAAAGTGATATCTTAAAAAGCAACGCACCTGATTTTACCACAACATCAATACGTTCCGCTACAGTATGTGGTTATTCGCCTTGTATGAGTTTTGATACTGTTGTTAATCTACTAACAGCATACGCAATCAATAACAATAAGATAACAGTTTTCGGTGGTTCACAAAAAAGACCAAACATACACATCGACGACATAACAGATACTTATACTATGATGTTAACCGCTGATGAAGATAAGATAAAAGGTCAAGCATTCAATGTAGGATTTGAAAATCATACAGTAATGCAACTTGCTGAAATGATACGAAACATCATATCAAAGAATGTAGAAATCGAAGTTAAACCAACAGATGATTTACGTTCATATCATATCTGTTCAGATAAAATCATCAACACACTCGGTTTCAAACCCAAGAAATCTATATCAGATGCGATACACGATATCAAAGAAGCATTTAAATCTGGTAAGATACCTGATTGGAAATCATATAAATATTATAATGTTAAAAAGATAAAGGAGTCAAATATCTTATGAGAAAGAATATAAATTATATCGGACTGAAAGAACAACACTCCACATTAAGAAATCAAATAATAAGAAGTGTAAATTCAGTATTAAATGATTCAATGTTTATACTCAGCAAGCAATTAGAAGAATTTGAAAAAACCTTTGCTGAATATGTAGGAGCAAAATACTGCGTGGGCGTAAATTCAGGTACCGATTCTTTATTCTTATCAATGAAAGCTTTAGGTATAAATCAGTATTCTTCAGTAATAACTGCACCAAACTCATTCTTAGCAACCGCTTCTTCTATAGTAGCAACAGGCGCACGACCTATCTTTGTAGATGTATCTGAAGATATGAATATCAATCCCGACTTGATAGAAGATGCAATTGAGGTTGATACAATCGCTACCATTCCAGTTCACTTAACAGGTCGCCCCGCAAAGATGAATAAGATTATGAGAATCGCTGAAGATAAAGGACTATATGTTATAGAAGATTGTGCTCAAGCAATAGGCACCAAATTCAAAGATAAGCACGTTGGCACATTCGGCGATATTGGCTGCTTCAGTTTCCACCCACTCAAGACACTAAACGCTTGTGGCGATGGTGGTGCTATCGTAACAAACAGTAAACGAATATATGATAAGCTCTTACAGTTGAGAAACATTGGCTTGAAAGATAGAGACCACGCAGATTTGTGGGGTTACAACAGTAGATTAGATACACTACAAGCATCAATACTTCTTACAAAGATGAAATACGTTAATTACTGGGTTGAGAAAAGAAGAAACAACGCTAAGATATATTCACATAATCTTAAAAATATTGTCAACACGCCTAAAGAAACAAAAGATGAATATTCTACATATCACACATATATAATAAAAACTGAAAACAGAAACCATTTACAATCTTATCTTAAAGATAACAGAATAAGAACTGCAATTCATTATCCCATTCCAATACACTTACAGAAATGTGCACAATCACTCGGCTACAAGAAAGGGGATTTTCCCGAAACTGAAAAGCAAGCAGATACAATCTTATCACTACCCATTTACCCCGAATTGAAAATAGAAGAAATAATGTATGTTATAGAGATGATAAAGAAATGGAAAGATGTGTTTTAACCGGCGGCGCAGGTTTCATAGGTTCACACCTCGCTGATTTGCTAATCAAGAAAGGACACGAAGTAATAGTTATCGATAATATGGTAACTGGTCGACCTGAAAATATAAAACAACACATCAATAACAACAATTTTATTTTACACCCACTTGACATAACTGATTTCAGAAAAAGATTTCAGATGGTAAAAGAAATCTTCTCTGGAGCTGATTGGGTATTTCATCTCGCCGCTCTTGCTGATATTGTGCCTTCTATAGAAAATCCTGTAAAATATCATAAAGCAAATGTTGATGGAACAATTAATATGCTTGATTGCGCTAAAGAAACACATGTAAAAAAATTCATCTATATGGCTTCATCATCTTGTTACGGCATTCCTGATATCTATCCTACACCTGAAACAGCACCCATACAACCTATGTATCCATACGCTTTAACCAAATACCTCGGCGAATACATATCATTACACTATCATAAAGTTTACAATCTACCTGTAAATTCTATACGTTGTTTCAACGTCTACGGTCCCAGAGCAAGAACCTCTGGCGCTTACGGCGCCGTATTCGGTGTGTTCCTCGCACAGAAACTACACAACAAACCCTTTACAGTTATAGGCGATGGTAATCAAACCCGTGATTTCACTTATGTAACAGATGTAACTGAAGCACTTTATGAAACTGCAAAATCAAAGTTTGCAGGAGAAATCATAAACATAGGTAGTGGCGAAACACACTCTGTAAATGAAATAGTAGAACTACTCGGCGGTGATAAGATACACATTCCAAAACGACCAGGCGAACCAGATATAACACACGCCGACATCACCAAAGCAAAACGATTCTTAAACTACAAACCTAAAGTATCATTCGAAGAAGGTATAAAACAACTCTTGAAGAATACCAATCACTGGAAGAATGCACCTATTTGGACACCTAAAACTATTGCGAAAGCAACAAGGTCGTGGTATAAATATATAAAAGATTAACACAAGAAGAACTAAAACATTTCAAATCACCATTCATAGTAAACGAAGAAAGATTAATAGAAGCAGTAGGTATGTTGAAATACAACAACTACAAAGTTGGTTTATGTTGTGGCACCTTTGATCTATTACACCCTGGACATATAATACATCTTAATTCTGCAAACAAACTATGTGATAGACTTATTGTTGGCGTTGCTTCTGATATGCAAGTAAGAAGAAGAAAAGGTTACGGTCGGCCCATCTTTCAACAAGAGTTACGAATGTATCAAATAGCAAATCTGAATATATATCCATTAGTAACATTAAACGAATATCAAACCGCTGTGTATCTTATCAATAAGATAGAACCAGACATATACATAAAAGGTATAGAATACAAAACAAAAACAACACACGGCATTACTTCTGAAAAAGAAGCAATCAAATCTGTCGGCGGCGAAATAAAATACACTAACGATCCAGTATTATCAAGTAGTAAAGTTTTAAACTGTATCTACAAGGATATGATAAACAACAAAGCATTAAGTGGGATATGATATAATATGGATTTAATAATACTCGATAGAGATGGGACACTAATCCCAGATGAATTCTACAAAAACTGCAACAGAGAAAACTGGCACCACATTATGCCAATCAATCACAAACTCATAAAACTAATCAAGAGAAATTTCAAAGATTACATATGCTTCATAGTAACAAATCAAGCACCCGTTGCTTTAGGTCTATACACCGAATCAAGAGTAAAAGAGATAAACAACTTTCTAATTACCTATCTCAAAAACGAATGCATAAATGTAATCGACCATAACTACTGCCCACACGTTGATATCAATTGGGCAACAGATACAGGCACTCCCGTAAACGTAAACTATGTAAGAGATTTCACAAACAGAAAGCCCTCACCAACAATGGTTTATCAATTACTCAAGAAACACAACTACACAATAAAAGCATTTGATAAGATATACGTCTTTGGCGACCGCCACGAAGATAAAGAGTTAGCAATCAATCTAAGCGCAAAATACATTGCGATGGATTTCGACACACCATATTCAGAATTAGAGAATAAGATAAAATGAAAATAGAACCCATACTTAAAACATTGAAATCATTACGAAATCTAAAAGTGTTAGTGATAGGCGAAACTATCATTGATGAATACATTTTCTGTAAAGCGATGGGACGACCTGAAAAAGCCGCAACAGTATCAACAAAATTCTTATCGAAAGAACAATACGTTGGCGGTTGCTTAGCAGTAGCAAATCACGTTTCTGGTTTTGTAAAGCAAGTTGATGTTATAACAGTAGCAGGTAAAAATCCCGAATGGAAACTTTTTATAAACAGTAAAATAAATCAAAACGTAAAAACATTATTCTTTGATAACAACAAATCACCAACAATCATAAAAACACGATTTCTTGAAGATTGGAATAAAGCAAAACTTTTTGAGGTATCAATAATCGACGATAAACCTCTACCACCCGAAGTTGAGAAAACTATAGTAACTTTTCTCCAATACGAACTACAAGATTACGATTTAGTAATCATCACCGACTTCGGACACGGACTTTTCACACAAAATATTCGTGATACAATATCAAAATACGCAAAATACATATGCGTAAACGCACAAACCAATTCTGCCAATCACGGATTCAACTTAATCACGAAATATACCGGTGTTCAATTTATTTCCCTTGACGAACAAGAAATTCGTTTGCCCTATTGTAGCAAGTATGGAGATCTACTTGAACTGATACATACACTATCTGTTGATACTACCTGTAATAAAATAAATGTAACGCTTGGCTCAAATGGAATAATTTATTATCAAGATAAAAAAACGTATCAGGTGCCGGTATTTAACTCGAAACCAGTAGATACTGTGGGTGCTGGAGATGCAGTTTTATCAATTTCATCATTATTGGCATACAAAAATACAAACCCAGAAATAATACCATTCGTCGGCAACGCTGTTGGCTACCTCGCAACACAATATTTAGGTAATAAAGAATCAATAAACTATAAATTATTATCAAAAACATTAAAGGAGGTATGTAATGACTAATAATTTCATTAAAAATTATAAAATAAACCTGATAAGCACTTTAAACAAAATCAATGATAATGCCATATTACAATTATCAAATATGTTAATTAACGCAAGAAACAAATACAAAACAATCTTCATTATGGGCAACGGCGGTTCAGCCGCCACCGCTTCACACTTCGTTGGTGATTTATCAAAAGGCGCACTTGTTGAAAACAAGCCACGATTCAAAGCTATCGGCTTAACTGATAACATACCCAACATTACACAATGGGGTAACGATATCAATTACGAATCAATATTCGTTGAGCAACTAAAAAACTTACTTGAAATAGATGATATCGTAATCGGTATCAGCGGTAGTGGCGAATCAAAGAATGTGATAAACGCAATCAAATACGCAAACTCAATAGGCGCTTACACAATAAGCATAACAGGTTATTCTGAAGATAACACACTAAACAAAATATCAAAATATCATATACACATACCCTGCGATACAATGCAAGTGGTAGAAGATTTGCATATGATAATAGAACATATGATAACATTAATGATACACGAGGAGAAGAAATGATAAGGTATAAACTTTATTTGCATTACTTGAGATTAAAGCATATAAGAGGTAATAAAAATAAGGTTAACTTTCTTAATAGAAATTGGGATTACGCAATCGTTCTTGATGCTTGCCGTTATGATACATTCAAAGAGTTATATGAAAGTGATAGATACAAAGATATAGGAATATATGGCAAACTATCAAAGATGATATCTCCCGCTTCACATACGATTGATTGGATAAAATATTGTATGAAAGAAGAACATAAAGATATGATTCTATTAACTACAAGTCCTCATTTCGATCCTTCGAGATTGAAGAAATATAAAGTAAAGAATTGTTTTTATAAGATAAAACACCTTTGGAAAAATTACTATAATGAAAAACTTGGTGTTGTACACCCTGAAAGTATGATTGATGCATTCAATATCACTAAAATGAGATATCCTGATAAAAGAATCATTTTATGGTTTATGCAACCTCATAGACCTTACATTATCAATAAAGAAAAATCCTGGACAGATTATCATAAACTTAAAGATACAAACGCAGAAGAAATAAATTATGAAGATATAGAAAAAAGTTACGAAGCGTATGTTGATAATTTATATCTTGTTATGAAAGTTATCAAAAATATAATTCCTAAGATGAAAGGAAAAGTAATCATTACATCTGACCACGGTAACCTTTTTGGAAAATATAATGTTTTCTTACACCCAAGAATGTTACGAGTTCCTGAATTAGTAGAAGTTCCTTATCTGGAGGTTGATAACAATTAAATCATTTCTATTCAAATTGTTTTATCCATTATATCTACAATATTGTAAAATTAAATACATTCAAGGAAATGTAGAGTTAAATAGAAAAACACATTTGTTACTCTATAAAAACTCAAGAATTATATCAAATGGCAATCTTAAAATAGGTATTGATTACTCGAAATACGGCGGTTCAGGAATTGACCCACGAAAAGATAACTGTAGAATACATCTTAAAAATTCAACATTATACACAATAGGCAACGTAAGTATAAAACCATCTGTTAAGATAATAGGTTACAATTGTGATATTGAAATAGATGATGGAACACAAATAAACTACGGCACCGAAATAATCTGTAGTAAAAGAATAACAATAGGTAAGAATTGCCGTATTGCACCTAATGTAGTTATTCGTGATTCAGATGCTCACAAACATTCTTATGGAAAAGAAAAACCCAAAACATCAATCAAAACTATTCATATCAAAGATAACGTGTGGCTCGGTCAGCAATCAATGATACTCAAAGGTGTAACAATCGGAAAAGGTTCTGTAGTTGCACCTAAATCAGTTGTAACTAAAGATGTTGAACCGCACACACTCGTCGGCGGGATACCAGCTAAAAAATTAAGAGATAATATAAAGTGGGAGATATGATATACAAATATAAAAAAAGTATAATGAAACACCGTTGGAGATACGGACGTATATCTGATAAGTTTTTACAAATTATATTTGGTTATAAGTATCATATGCGACCTTTTAATTTACAACTTTTGTATCTAAAAAATCTTGTTGGTGTTGAAATAGGCACCCGTGAAGGTTTCAATGCTCGTGTAATGTTAGATACTTTAGATATCAAAAAACTCTATCTTATTGATCCTTATTTTTACTATGATGACTTAAAAGAAAAATATGATAATCTTGAGAATAGTATAAACGTAGCAAAAAGAAGATTGTATAAGTATAGAGATAAAATCATATTTGTAAAGAAAAAATCAGAGGACGCAAAAAATGATATACCCGACAATCTCGATTTCGTTTACATAGATGGCAACCATTCATATCAATATGTTAAGAAAGATATCGAACTATACTATCCAAAAGTAAAAGAAGGCGGTTTACTTGCTGGTCATGATTTTCAAGCATCAAGGATAAATGATGTGTGTCTTGCTGTAACTGAATTCTCCCAAAAACATAACATAAAACTAAACGGATTAGATAGGGATTGGTGGTTCATAAAATGAAAGTAACAAACAACTTCACAAAAAGAAAACGATTCTTTTACTGGCTATTCAGAAGATTCTATTTCTACTTGACAGGTTTAAATCCCAACATCTACATACACAACTTTCACCACACACATATAGGCAACAACACACGAATCGCTTCAGGCGTCGCAATCATCTCATCTAATCACAACAATTACAACGTATCAATACAAGATGAACACAAAGATATCAATATAGGTAAAAACTGTATGCTCGGATGCAACGCTGTAATCTTACCCGGCGTAACACTTGGCAATAACACAATCGTCGGTGCTAACTCTGTTGTAACTAAATCATTTCCAAAAGGTTACTGTGTAATAGTAGGTAACCCCGCAAAGAAAGTTAAAGATTTAAAGGAGAAAAAATGAATTTAAAACATATCAAAGATAGTATTGATAGAAACACAATAAGAATTCTTTATAAAAAACAAATGAATAAATCTTCAGAAAGAATAAGAGAGTTACGAATAAAACATTTAGGTGAAAGAGTATTCATATTAGGCAACGGTCCCTCTTTGAACGAAACTGATTTCTCACTTATCAAAAACGAAACATTCTTTGCCGCAAATGCTTTCTATAAAGGTATGAAAAATTTTAATATAAAACCCCAATACTGGGCAATCGGTGATGGCGGAATATTTGATAACCATTACAAGAAAGTTATGAAACTCAACACAAATCTATTCTTAACACATCAAGCACTATATAATTATTTAACTTGTCCTGTATATAAAAAGAAAGAACCTTACCTTATAGAAACAATAGGTAAGATAAAAAATAAAACAAATTTCAGTTTCGACATATCAAAAGGCATTTATATCGGTGGCGGTATAATTCCCATTATGATACAAATATCATTTTATCTTGGATTTAAAGAAATGTATCTTTTAGGTTGTGATTGTGGGAGCAAAGGAAAACCCTCCCATCACTTTTATAAAAGCAACAGAAAACCCCGAGATGATTATTCTGAAATATTCGAAATATATGAAATTTGTAAATACGCACTTAACTTTTGCGGTAGAAGAATATACAACGCAACAGTTGGTGGCAATCTTGAAGTATTCCCAAGAGTGAAGTTGGAGGATATTGTATGAAACCATATACAGTAGGTGAGATAGGCATTAACCATAACGGTTCTTTAGAGTTAGCAAAACTTATGATAGATTACGCTAAGTTACATAAAATTAACGCTGTTAAGTTTCAGAAACGAAATCCTAAAGAATGTGTTCCGAAAGATCAATGGGATATATACAAAGACACACCCTTCGGTGAAATGAAATACATAGATTACAAAGAAAGAATCGAATTCGGTGGAAGAGAATACGACGAAATAGATTCATATTGTAAACAAAAGAATATCAGTTGGTTCACTTCTGTTTGGGATAAAACAAGTTTCAAGTTCATAGCAGATTTCTATAATACACCTTTTATAAAGATACCTTCTGCTTGTATAACAGATATTGATTTACTTAAATGTGTTTCAGAATATGATATTCCAGTTATTTTATCAACAGGCATGACAACGCAAAAAGAAATTGATAACGCACTAAAGATAGTTGGAGATAAAGTAAAATATATCTTACATTGTGTATCATCTTATCCTACGCCAGATAACGAAATGAATATGCTAAAACTCAAAACATTACAAGAGAAATACGGCGATGATTACAAGATAGGTTTCTCAAATCATTCTGTAAAACTAATCTACACGATACAAGCATATATAATGGGAGCCGAAATGTTAGAGTTCCATATAACACTCGACCGAAGTTTTAAAGGCACCGACCACAAATCAAGTATAGGTCCACGTGGTCTTGAAGTTTTGATGAATCATATTGATTCTGTAGAAAGCGGTTGGGGTAACGGTGAATTACAATATCAAGATTCAGAATTACCTATTATAAGAAAATTGAGGAAAATAAAATGAATAGAGATATACTCTTGTTAGGTATGGCAAGAGAAAGTAGCACCCGCTGTCCTAATAAAATGATACGCAAGTTTGATAATACTACATTATTTGATATCTATCTAAAAAAATTAGAACATATAAAAGATATATCAGGTAACGATATATTTTCTAATATAGTTATTGCTGTTAGTCCTGAAGATAAAAAGTTATATGAGATATCAAAAAGATATAATGTTGATATAGAAGATAGAAATAAGATTTCTATTAGACAAGGAGCAGTATTAGGTGAAATATTTAATTATCTAAATAAGTATGATGAAGAATATGTTATGTGGGTAAATGGGTGCTTTCCATTTCTAGAACCAGAAACAATCGCTTCTGTAGGTAATTTTTTTAGAGTTGCCTATACTATGAAAAGTTTGCATTGTATCAAAAGAAGAAAGAACTGGTTCTGGCGTTATAACAAACCAATAAATATCAAAAGTGGTTCGCATTCAAAGACACAAGATTCTTTGCCTATATATGAATCAGTCCATTGCTTTCATATTTTCAACAGAGAATATCTATTAGATAATTGCGCTTATTGGGATTTCACTAAAAACAATCCCTTCTTATACAAAGTTGAAGAAGGTAAAGAGTTTCTTGATATTGATACTGAATTAGATTTCGAGATATGTGAGAAATTATGGGAATCGAAGTGATATTAGAATGGCTGGAAAAGAAATTCATAGGAGCACCGAAATACAATCTACTACCAGAAGCAGTAGAACATGGTTTAGACAAATCATTTTTGGCCCAGATTATAAGATGCGAAAGTACACACTTCTTATCCTCTGCAGTTTCGGGTTGGTTAGTATTCTCATTGATTTGGATCATTTTATCATACAACAAACCCAAATGTTACGACCCTTACATATTCCGATTTTCGTTTTTGTGTGGATTGTGTGCATCAGTTACGGTGCATATCTTTATAGATGGATTCACAAGAATAGCATAAAGGAGGTAAAAAATGAGAACAAAAAATGTTAGACATGTAGGTATGTTTACAGATAAACCCGAAGAAATGATAAATTTCTACATACAAGTTTTGGGTTTTAAGAAAGTGTGGGACGAAAAAGAGAATGTGAAAGAGATAACAGGTTTAGATCTAAATCTTCGCACTATCAAACTATCTTCTGATAACGGCAGCCAAATAGAACTTTTAGTCCCAGAAACGAAGTTAGAAAATAGAAGGCAAAACTATGATAGTGGCGGTATAACACACATCGCATTAACTGTTATAGATATGGAAGAGATATACAACAAGTGTATTGAATTCGATATTGAAATGCTAACGGGAGAATATTATACTCAAGAATCTGGTAGAAATATATTCTTTGTAAAAGATCCAGATGGCAATATTCTTGAATTAGTAGAAGATCCATAGGAGTGAAAATATGTTTGAAGTAGAAAATAAAGTAATAATAGTAACAGGCGGAAGTGGCGGACTTGGTAGTGCTATATGTGAAGCACTCTATGATTTAGGTGCTGTTGTGTATAATATTGATATTACAGAACCGAAGAATAAAGATATAGCGTTTATCAAAACAGATTTAACTAAACACAAGGATTTAATCAATGTGATTAATGTAGTTAATTCAAAACATAAAAAAATTGATGGTCTTGTCAATTGCGCCGCAATAACAGGTAAACCTTGGGAAGATGTAATAGCAGTTAATCTTACAGCACCCTACAAACTGATAACACTTGTAACTGATTATATGAAAGAAAGAAAGATGAAAGGTTCTATTGTAAACATAGGCAGTTTAAACGCAATTGTAGCATTACCTAATAACCCTATGTATATCGCATCAAAAGGTGGAATAGCCGCAATGACACGTTCCTTTGCTGTTGATTTAGCAAAGTATGGTATTCGTGTGAATTGTGTACACCCAGGATATTTTGAAACACAAATGAATGCAATATCAATGGCTAATCCTGAACTAAGAGCAAAGAGAACCGAAAGAATAGCACTTGGTCGTTGGGGTAAACCAAAAGAAATCGCACCACCAGTTATCTTTTTGTTATCAGATTCAGCATCATATGTAACAGGTGCCGAATTAAGAGTAGATGGTGGTTGGACAATAAAGGGATTGAGTTAATGATAATAATGGTAGATATAGATGGAGTTATCTGCAACAACACTTGGGGAGAATATAAGAAAGCGAAACCTTTTAAAGAAAACATAGAGAAAATCAATAAACTCTATGATGAAGGTAATAGAATAATCTTGTGGACAACCCGTGGTGTTATAACAGGTATCGATTGGGAGAAACTAACTAAACAACAGATGAAAGAGTGGAATGTAAAGTATCACGAATTGAAACTTGATAAACCTTATTATGATTTGTTTATTGATGATAGAACCAAAAGAATTGATGAAATATAAACATATGGATAATTACATAATGTTTAAATACGGTTTAATTGATTTCAAACTGTGATTCAAAATGGGAGAAATATTAATTTCGGCAAAAGTATGGGAATTAAAAGATGGCATTATAACAAAGATATCAATAAATGATGTTATTTTTAAAATCGAAAGATTAGAAGAAAATATCATTAAGAAACCAGAACCAGTTGAGCAAGTTGAAACAAAAAGATGTATTCAATGTGGTGAAGTTAAACCTTTATCTGAATTTTATAGAAGAAAAGACTCAAAAGATGGTTTTAACAACAGATGTAAGAAATGTTTAGATGAATATCAGAAATTACATAAACAAGGTTTAATTCCAAAAAGAACTAAACCGAAAGCATCAGCTAATTACGGCGGAATATCAATACTACCTGAAGTTGCTGATAGAATCAGAGAAGCATTATCATCACGAAAGAATGCTAATCTTAGAAGTATAATAAAAGAATACTATCCAAATGTTTCAAGAAAATCTGTGAAAAAATATGAATGGGCTTACAAGAGATATCTTAAAGAAAGTGAACCTGAAAAATTCGGTGATGTTATTGGGGATAAAGCAAATAGAAAAAAAGATTATACTGGTAAAATTCTTGGTTATGTAGGTCATACACCTATCATTGATACTGTTTTAGAAGAATTCAAAGAAGCAGTATCGAAGAATAGAAGCGTAAAAAAAGTTATGAGAAATTTTTTTCCAACTTATAAAACAAGCACACATAGAAGTTTAGTAACAACATATAAAAGATGGGTAAGAGAACAAGAGGGTAAAGAATTAGATATTAAACCTAAAAAATCTGAAAGACACTTACCAGAAGATACTGTTGGTTACTGTGAAACATATCAAACATTGATAAAGAAAGATGAGTATGATGATGTGTTACGAGTTATCAATATAGTTGAATACGATTATCAACCTACTGCTGAAGCAATAAGAAACAGAAGCACAATACCTAAACACCGAGTTGCCGCAACTTTGAGATATCTACAAGATGAGAATATTGTTAAATACAGAATCAATGAATTCGGCAAACCTGTTTACTTTACAGTTAATAAAAAAGAAACTAATCCTGTTTTAGAAGTAATGGATTACGGCAATTTCACATTAGAAGAAATATCAAAAAGAGTTGGCTGGGATAACAAAAAAACAAGAGAAGCATTAGTAGATTTAAAAAATAAAAACAAGATAGAAATTGTATTTGATGATACAGGACATATCGTATATAAGAAAATTAAGAGAAATAGGATAATCAAAGAGGATCAAAAGAAAACAGGTGATTGAATGAATAAGGAGAAAAGAAAAATATATAATGAAGGAACAGGATTTCTTATTGCTATACTTATATTAGGTATTGTAGCAACAGTATCAATAGGATTTGCTGTAATATTAGTTCCTCTTAACGTATTGACAATGACAGTTCCAAGTTTGATATATGCTGGTTTATTTATGAATAGAGTATCGGAGTTTTTTGAACAATATGAAATACCCAACAAAAGATATTGTTTGCATTGTAAACATTATGGTGGAAGGTTTGTCGAGTTTGTCGAAACAGAGAATAATGATAACTGTTACGCAAAGGAGAATGCAACAAGGATAGAATGGGATACTCATATCATGACTAAACACAAATATAAATTTAAGAGGAAACCTAGTGAAATAAATAAGAGTAATGATTGTGAATGGTATGAAAGAATGCCATCTGGTGATTATGGTGATTGAATGAAAGATAGAATGAAAGATAGAATTGGTTCATGTATTCTGATAATACTTTTACTTACTGCTTGTGTATTACTTTTTATAGCTGGTTCTTCTGCTGAACATCCAGAGGAAAAGGTAGAAACAATAAGTGGAATATTAGTAAGTTATAAAGTTCATAAATATATAGATTATGCAATTTTAGATAATGATGAAATGTATGCTACAATATATTTAAATGTTGATAATACAATATATGAACTTAAAGGTAAAAAAATATTATGTGAAATATATAATGATAAAATTTTTGGTACTTATGAATTAGAGGAGTTGCAACTTATACTTGACAATTCTATCAATAAATATATAGTGATACAGTATAGACAAAATGATGGTTTTTATTATAACTATCATGATGTAATATCTGTTTGTAGTTGTGAAGATTGGGAGATGATGTGAATGGAAATAGAATTATATGATTGGTTTAAGATATGGGTGTTCTTTATGGTTCCAGTTGTAGGGTTAGTTACTCTTATACAGATAAGCAATCCAGACGCACTTAGAGAGAAATTTAAAAGTTGGATGTTCTTAATGGGTGTATTCAATGGGGTATTTCTTGTATCGTTTTTGTTTACGATTTTTTTGTTATGGTGGATTAATTGGTGATTAAATGAAGATAAAATATTTACCTGAAGCAGAAGTTTGGTATAGAGATGTATTGTAATGGGTGTGGAAGTAGCAAAGTAAATAAGATACGAGATTATGTTAGATACAACATACCTATTAAAGTTTATCAATGTAGAGAATGTGGTTTACAGTTTCTCGGTGAACACAAGAAGTTAGATTACAACAAGAGTTACAGAAAAAAGTATTCACCTATACTTGGCAAACCCTGTGATTCAGAGGAATTGTTTGATATCTATTCACGTTTTCAAGATTACAAGATTAAAGATTTAACAAAGCATATCAATATTAAAGACAAAACACTACTTGATGTTGGGTGCGCTTCTGGTTACTTTGTAGAAGCGATAAAACCCTATGTAGCAGAATCATACGGTCTTGAGTTACGAAAGAAAGATGTTGATTTCGCAAAGAAGCGTGGATTAGATGTTAGAAGAAACCTATCTGATTTTGATAGATATCAATTTGATGTTATAACTATGTTTCACACACTTGAGCATATGGAAGATCCTTTATCATTCTTATCATATCTAAAACCCTATATGCGTAAAGGATCAAAAATATATATAAGTGTGCCTAATCTTGATGATGTTATGTTATCAGTTTACGGGTTAGAAGAATACGCAGATTGGTGGTATGAAGAACCACACTTGTATTACTTTAATTCCAAATCATTACTTACAATGCTGTTTATCGCTGGATATAAGGGAGATATACATACACAACAGCGTGTAAACTTTCTTAATCATATGCATTGGTTATACACCAGAAAACAACAAGAAAAAGAAGAAGAACGAATGTCTGCACCCTTTATTGCTAAAAATGAAAAACTAAATATGTTTATACAAGATATTGATATGAAATACAAGAAACTACTTGAAGAAAACTATATCGCTGATAATCTTGTGTTTGTAGGTGAGAAGATATGAGAATGAAGAAGATGGGGATAAGATTCAGATTAGGTCAATTGAAAACCTGGGAAAACAGATTATCATCTTATGTAGCAATAATAAACTTTGCTATGATATTTTATCTGTATATATTAGAAACACCTTTCGGTTTAGAATGGTATCAATGGCTCGCTCTTATATCTGTCGCTATAGTTCTAATCATATTCATAGATATCAAATTTGTATTTCCCGGCGTTTTAGATTATACATTCAAGAAAAATCCCGAATGGAAACGAATGATGCGCAACCAGAAAAAGATAATGGAGAAATTAGGATTGGAGTATGAGAAATAATGGCGCATAATAGTAGATGTGCAAACGCTAACCCAGATTCAAAATGCCGTTGTAGTTGTGGAGGAAAACTACATGGTATAAACTTTCACAAACCCGAAACACTTGTAACAGTTGATAAATACATAGATATGGATAATACCAAAAAGTTTATAAAGTCAAAATAGTTACTACCTATGGTGATATGGAATGAAAATCCCGCAAAATGAAATAAAATCTTACGCAAATGCCGTGTCGAATGATATTTTTGGTAAGAATCTATCTAAACTGATTAAACCAGAATCAACAACTTTGAGATTATCACTAATTGTAAGATTGAATTGTGATGAGATAGATTTAACTACATATAGACAAGTTGATGATTACGTTAAGAATATACTCTTTCCAGATCCAAGAAAGCCAACAGTAGTAACTAAAAAGGTGGACTAAAAGATGACAAGATTAACAAGTGTTTACGGATATTGGTATGATAAGAAAGAAAAACTTTTAGCTAAATATCCAATAGAGTTAATACAAAATCAGTTGTTTCTAATAAATAAATTTTTAGAGGATTTAGATTATATAAGAGAAAAGGAGGAATAAAATGACACCTATATTTTATATCGGTCTCATTACTATAGTAGTTGCCTTTATTGCTGCAACTGTTATAAGAAAGATAATGAGATACAGATACAGAAAAGCAAAGGAGCAATAATAGTATGAAGAAAGTTTGGAAGTGTGGATGTATCTATGATAATGGCAAATGGGATTTCTGTGCGTGGCATGAAGAAATCATTTGTGATATTTTAGATGAAGATGAGGGGGAAAGTTCTTTATGAAAGATATTGTTAGCCAAAGAAAAGAAACTATGAGCATAGATCTTGAGTTAGTTACAATAGAAGAAATGTTAAAGTTACTCAATCAATATCAAGGTTATGTTGATAGTGAAAGCAGGACGCTTGAGTTGTATGTAAAAAGGAGTAAATAAAATGAAAGAAGAAAATCTTGATTTAGTTAATAAAGAATATTATTGGTTATGTTTCAATAAGAGGGATAATTGATGAAAAGATACTGTGAAATATGTGGGAAGCTAAAAGAATCAACCGAAGAACACGGGAATGATTTTTACGTTATAACAGTATGTAAAGATTGTTTTAATAGAAAACACACGTTTGTCAATAAAAAGAATAAAACTTTAGATGAATGGGTTGATGATTAAAAATGATAATCGCTGGATTAGTTGATATGGAAGAGATTGATGTGATAGATGAGATTATCAAAGTATCTTCAATCGGTTCTAGAATTAGAGATTTAAGTTCAGTTGAAGCGCAGAAAACGAAGATAGAGAATAAGTTGTTACAAGAACAAATAATAAATAATTTAATTGAGGAGTATCTGGATGATGTATGTTATCAAGAGGTGTAGAAAGTGTGGCACGCACATACACATACATAAACACAGCGGTTACTATACTATACGAAATGTTTGTGATCACGTGCCACGATTAGATAAAGCATTCAATAAAGATATAAGAAGGTATTTGAGATGAATAAGATTATCATTGAACCGTTTATAGATTTCGATTTAGAAGATGATGCAGAAATGATTGATAAAGTTAAAGAAAAAGGTAATAAAGAAATATGGTGATATGAAAATGGATAAAGATGTTGAATATACATTCAAAGAAGAAATGCGTAATGCACTATTGTTTGTTTTTTTAATGGGATTACCATTTTTATTAATCATTGTTTTTAAATGGTTTTTCCTTGTAGTTGGGTGATATGATGATGAGACAATGTCCGTTATGTAATGAATTATTATTTGATAATGATTGGATAGACCATTTTAGATTAAGTAAAGAACCTAAACATAAAGAGATTTGGAATGATGTTATTACATTTGAAATTATGATTGATGATGTTACTGATTTAGAATTAATTAAGGTATTGAGAGAGAAATACCTTGTAAAAAGGTGATAAAAATGAATTGCCCCAAATGTGGAAGCGATAGATACTATATGCAACGTAAGTTTACAAACATATGGTATCAATGTCCCGTTTGTGGTTATGATAGTAGGAATGAAACTGTTGATGTGGAGGAATAAATATGAAACATTGTAGTTGTAAATTAGAATGTAAGGTAAAACAGAAGGGATAAAATGGAAAAATGGAAGAGAAATAGAATATTATTTTTGATATTTTGTTTTATTATAGGTGCTTTAATTTCAAATATAGATAGGATAATATAAATTAGAATGTAAGGTAAAACTTTAAGGTTGTTAATATACCGCTAAGTATATATACTTATGAGTGTATATAGTATATTGGTGATAAAAAAAATGAAAACATGTGAAATGTGTGGATTTAAAGAAAGAGATGTTAAACGAGTTAGAAAATTTGGACATCTTTGGTGGCTTTGTAAATCGTGTAGGGATTAAATATGAATCTATTGTGTAATCGTTGCAATCATAGTTGGTATAGTCGTACACCTAATAAACCGAAAGTTTGTCCTAGGTGTAAATCTCCTTATTGGAATAAGAAAAGAGTTCGTAAGGTAGGAATACAATGAAAAATGATATAGTGTTTAATGCTGTTGAAAGTCATCCTAAATCTTTTACAATGTATGTTGGTTTATTTCATCCAATTCTTTTTAGATTTTTACATTGGAGATTTGAAAAGTTAAATAAAAAAACAGAAAAAAGAATAAGGTAAAAGTGAAAGGTGGATAGATGAAAAGGTGGAAGGTTAAAAATCCATGCACCCTCCTATCTTTTCATCCCACAAACTAAATTAAGAATGTAAGGTAATATATAAAGGAAAAAGGAGGTGAAAAAGAAAATGACAATATATGATCCAAAAAAAGAAAAGATAGTTTATGAAGGTTCTTTAAGTCGTATGCCTAATAAAACTAAGGCATACTATACCAAAAAAGGATATAAGTTGAAATGTCGTGAGGTTAAACCTCGTTTTGGTAAAAAGGATTCTGTTGTAGTTATTAATAAGTAAGGTAAAATAGCATGGAAAAAAAAGAAGTTGTAAAGTCAAAATGTGTTTCTTGTGGTAAGCCAACTCCTATGTGTATACCAATTACAGTATGCAGAAGTTGTAGAGGTAAAATTGAGAGATTTTTAAAGGCACAAGAAAATTATGAAAATACTCTCATGCTTTCAAGAGATGTTAAAAAGATTTCTGCTTTTGATAGTGGTAATGAAGATATTGATTATGCTCTTGATATTATTGGTGATCAGGTTTTCACTATTGAAAAACAGTTGGAATGGATTAAAAATAATTTGGTTAATATTCAACAGATAACAAAATCTAAGGTAGGAGTTCAAGAGAAATGACTTTGAAATATCAAGGTGGTTTAAAGACTTGTGAAAGATGTGGGCGATTAATGAAAAATAGAATTAATATAGGGGTTTACTGTGAAAATTGTTTGAAAGAAAAGAGATTAGCTAAAAAAAGATTTATGGAAAGATTGAAGATTAGCAATCAAGAGGAGTCTGTATATAAGTTGGAACTAAGGTAAAATTACAAGGTAAATAGATATGAAACCTGTAAGATATGATAGGTGGTCTATACCGAGAATATGTATAATATGAAATCAAAAACATTTAGGTTTGAATGAAAATTAAAGGTAATGATGATGAAAAGAATATTGTATTGGATTTCGTGTTACATATCACTTGCTTGGTCTATATCTTTGATACTGTTCGGATTATTTTTTAGTTTATTTGGAATTAAATTTAAAAAAAGAGGAGAGAAAATATGATAGAGGGATTTTTGTTTGGTTTCTTTATGGGTATGATAGCGATGATTATAATTGATATCTATAATCATTATCGTAAAGCATTCAAACAAGATAAATGAGTTGATGATGTGAATATAAAACTATATGGATTGTCCATATGTAGTAGATGTAAAACAGCACGATTAATGCTTGACAAGCGTAATATCAATTACAGATACGTTGATTTGAATCCATCTACTACTCCAAAGTATTTAATATCAAATTTACCAATTCTTGAAATTGATGGGATAAAATACAAAGCAAGAGATGCTTTGATAAAAATAAAAGAATTGAAATGAGGTGGTCATACGACACAAAAGATGTGTCAAGTATGCAGGAAGAGATACGATAAGTTTAGTATGTATGTTACGAAAAAAGGTTATACCTGTAGAGGTTGTTACGAGAAATTCAATTTGAATTCAACAACGAAATTTCATCTTTTGGCAAAAAAGTATGGAAATAGGCAAAAACTTTAAAAAGGCATAAAATATTATACCGTTGATGAATTATGAGCGAAAACGCAAAAAAAGAGGAAGCAAAAAAGTCAACTGTAACTGTTTCTGACTTTAAGAATCATATCAAAGATACTGATCTAAAATTAGTTCCTTTAAAAGGTACTAATGCAGTAAAGTATGACAGAAACGTATGTTACGTTCGTAATGCAAATTACGGATTATCAGTTTGGGTTGCAGTTGGTAAAGAAGCTAACAAAACAAAAAGGATAGTATCAGAAGAACAACTATCTACCTTTGTTGGCAATCTCAATAAATACGTTGAGAGTTTAAAGAAACAAAATTAAAGGTGAAAATTACTATTTTCATCTTTCTACCTTATTTTTTGAATCCATTGTAGAAAATTATTTATATACCTTTTCGTACTTATTATATGGTAAGGCAAGGTGAATAAGTTGACTCTTTTTAAAAAACTATTTTTAGCTGGTGGTATTTTTGGCTAAATTAGATGATAGTAGAGATAAAAGTAGAGATAAATCATCTTCTCGTTCTTCTAAATCATCTTCTCCAAGTAAAACAACTTATCAAGATGTTTATTCTGATATCGCAGAACAACAGAGACAAGTAGAACAAGCCAAAAGACAATTACAAGGTTCAGTTGCTCAAAGAATAGCGCAACGTGAAGCGGCGATGAAAAGTCCTGCTTACAGGCAACAATATCAAGAGAGAACTTCAGCATTATCAGATATAAGAGAAGCTGAAGGGAGTTTAGGGGAGCAACTTGAAACTATAAAAAAATATGAGAAGAAAGGTTACAAGGTAAAAGATACTGATAAGGGTTATCAATTTTCTAAAACAACAGGTAGAAGATCTTCTGGAGGAACTAGTTACGCTGGTTATGATGAGAAATATAAAAAGCTTACTAATTTGATTAATTCGTTACGAAAACTTAAATCTCGTGCACAATCAGAAGGAATGAAAGCCGCTATTCAGAAACAGATTGATGTTGCTGTTAAAGCAAGAAAAAAATATGTAACACCCAGCAGAGCTAAAAAAACTGTTACTACTTACGATACTCTTTCTGATTTTGCTGAAAGATTTAAAACTCCTATTAGTTCTAATGATAGAATCAATGAAAGTCGTGCCAGAATGGGAGAAGGTTTATCTAAAGTTGTTTCTAGATATGAACCTTCAGCTGAAACAAGATTGATTGCTTCTGGTGCTTCAAGAGATTATTATTCAAATGTTGGAGAGATAACTGTTCCCGATTATGAAGGCGAATATGGTATATCTGTTCCAGGTAAAACTTTTAAATATGGAGAAGATCCTTATGAAAAAATTATAGAACACTACGAAACCTTACCTAAAGTTTATGCTAGCAAATTAGAATCATTTGGAGAAAAAGCAAGTAAATTTGTTGATTTATCTCCCATTATAACTAAACTTCAACCTCAAAGTAGATTAGGTCAATATTTTTCAGATGTTGAAGAAATGATACCCGATATGCCTGATTTCTACAAGAGCAAGGAAGGAAAAGATGTTCTTGGAATGGAACCTGCTTACAAAAACATAATGCGCCAATTAATAACGAATAAGATAACAGAAGAAAAAGCAAAAGAGAAACTATCAGAAGAATTTGATAAGAAACTATCAAGTGCAACATTAGCAAATCAACAAGCTTGGTTGGGAGTAGATTACAATCCATCAACACAAGAATTTTACGGTCAAAGCAAAGAGATATTTTTGAAACCTTCTTTAGAACAAGATATTTTCAAATATACAGAAAAGTATAAACTAATGACAGATGTATCAAAAAGTAAACCATCAGGTTTAGCAATTCCAGCTACTAAGATTAGCGTGCAATCTAAAGCAGAAGATGCTAAAAAATGGTTAAAAGAACATGAAACACCAGAAGAATATACAGCAAGAATTGCCGCACAATCAGGTTCATTTGTTGATTGGGAAAAATATGTTGAGTTACATCCAGATAAAAGAGCATTGGTGTTAAAGATTAATGAAGAAGGAGAAGATTTATCAACAATATTTAAACCAGAACTCAGTTTTAAGAAAGCAGAAAAAAGTGAATTTTATGATGAGCTTGGTGGGAAAGTAACTGCATCAGATATTATAGGAGGAATGGCATTAGCATCTCCTTTAGTTTATGCTGTTGGTAGTATCGCACAAGGTAAACCAATGACTTTTGGTCAAACATCAAAATCATTTTTAGTTGGTGCTACTTATTTTCCTTCAACACTTTGGACTGCTGCTTCTGCTACACCACCTGCTGTTGAAAGTGGTGATTATTTAAAAGAATATCAATCTCAAATTTATCCAACTTTATATGGTGGTGGTTACAGATTATCAGAAGGCGCAAGAGCATATCATAGAACAGGTAATATCTTGTCTTACGCAACTGAAGTTGCTACTACACCTGCTATGACAGATGTTGTTTATCCATTAGCGATAGGAGCCGCCTTTCAATCTGCATCACCTTTATTATCAAAAGCTGGCGGAACGATTGCTAAAGGCGGAAGTAGATTAACTACAAAAGTTAGTTCTGTTATTACGAAGAAACTTCCTACACTATCAGCGAAAATATCGAAAGCAGGTTTAAAAGGATCTCTTGGTAAAGTTGGTTCTGGCACGGGAAGATTACTTGGAAGAACTGTTGGCACACCCTACGGCATAACAACAGCATTTATGGCACCAAGTGCCGCTGAGATGGGAATGACAACAGCACAATATCAAAAAGGTGAATTAGATAGAGGACAATGGATTCAATCATTACAACGAGGTGCACGAACAGGTTTTCAACTTGGAATGTTTAGTGCTGGAGCAACATATAAACCAAGTGGCACTTTATCGAGGGTTAAAACTAATATTCAAAGTTTAAGAACTAAATATGGCAATATCATAAGTGATATGGAAAGAACTGGACAAACGACAAGATTTTTAAAACCCAAATCAGTCCAAAGATTTGCTGATTGGGCAAGAGAAACTGATACTTCAAGAAATTTATTAATGAGTAGATTTGGTTCTCAAAATAGAATATATGGATTAAAAGCAAAAATTGGAAGTTCTGCATTTGTAAAAGAAAGATCTTCTTTTGATGCTTTATCAAATTTTAGATCTTTTGGAAAAAGATTATCTCAAAGACTTCAACCTAGGTATATAAAATCTATATCACCATATAAATATTTTAGAAGATATCTTGTAAAACAAAAAGGGTATAACTATATGGGTGGACAAGAGTATAGTTATCGTGGTGATGATGTTTTTGGTTATATATCGCCAGAAGAAAGAATAGTTGCAGTAAGTAGATCTGTGCCGAGAACAAGAGTTGGTGCAAAACTTAAATTTATAAAAAGTAAATTAAAGACAAAAATTCCTGGTGCAAAACAAGGATGGCCCACAAAATCAGAGGTTATGAGACATGAATTGACACATAGTTTATATCCTGAGTATTCTGAAGAAAGGATTTTAGATATAAATAAAATACTTACAGAGAATAAAGCAGGCATATACTCTGAAAGCAGAATACCAAGTTTTTCGCATGTAACAAAAAGAATAAAAAGTAATATATTAAATTCTAAATCTTTTAATAGAATGATAAAAACGAAAGGCAGAATATCAATAAGAATATCTGAATTAGAAAAAAGAATGCCTTATGCTGATGAATTTTTATCACAAAAAGCAATTGATTTGAAAGGAAAATTGATAACAGCTAAAACTAGAGTTTCTAAAATTCCAACAACATTAGAAGCAGGTTTAGAAAGAATTAAATCTGGTTATTATGGAGCAAGAGCTAGAGGTTTTGGTTATGATACATCAGGAAATGTAATGGATTTTTATGGACAACTTAAAGTTCCAGATAAGTTAAAGATAGCACCATCAAAATTAAAATCTAGCTTTTATAAAACAAGATTTGAAGGATTTGGTGTTGATACATCAGGTGATGTTACTGGATTGTTTATAAAAACAGGTCAAAAACTAAAAGGAAAGATATCTTCTATAAGAAGTCCCAGACAAACTATAAGTGATTGGTATATGAGAGTAAAAAGACCAGGTTCAATGCAAATCAAAACAAGAATATCTGAACCATCTGTTGAAACAAGACTTAAAAATATATATCGTAATTTAGAGGGAAAAACAAAAACTATACCAGAAATGGAATATGAAAAAATTATCTCTGGTGGTGGAAAGGAATTTGGCGCAACACCAATAAAAGATTACTATAAACCATATAGACAATCTGAACTTACAGAATTCGGAGTAAAAATTAGAGAAGGAGTACCAAAGTATGCAGAAGGGGGAAGATTGATAAAAGGTATGCCTAAATATGAACAAACAAGATTTGCAGGAAAGTTAGGAGAAGAAGGTTGGATATCTGTTGGTGGAGAACCTAGAAGAATAACTAAAAAATTAATGGGAAACATTTATTCATCAACTGATGATGCGATGAAAGCAATAGGTGCAAAACAAAAAGATGTAAAAGTAGCTGAAGAACTAAAAGATGCATTTGAAAGATATCAAAAAGCTAAGAAATCACCTAAAGGATATATTGAAGAAGATGGATTAAAATATCACGCTGATGGAACAGTAACTGTTGTTGATACTGTGCCTAAAGTAAAAAAGCTAACACAAACAAAGCTTGAAAAATTTGGTTTTACAGAAAAAATTAAAGTTCCAGATAAACTTTTAAAACCAAAACCAAGAAAAGATATTATAACAGAACAAATTCCTCAACAATGGAAAGGTGTTTATGATGTACCATATTCTCAATATCATCCTATAATCAAAAAATCTAACTTTTATCTTCCAATAATTCAAGTAAAACAAGATACAAGGCAATCATTAGCAAATTTACAAAGACAAGAGTTAGTAAGAGATTTAGCAAAGGAACAAGAAAGAGCAAACATACAAGCACAATACCCTTTGATTAGAACTGATTACATGAGTGATACTGATACTATTACAAGACAGCAACAAGCACAATTACAAGCACAAAAATTAGATACTGTTTTACAACAAGATTTACAACTCAAACTTGAACAAAAACAGAAATTTTTACCTCCAATATTACCTGATGATAAAGATGAAAAGAAATATTATTCACAATCAAAATATAAAAAAGGTTTAGGTTACAAAGAACGTTACTATAAAGTCCAATCATTTGATTTAAGTAGAAAACCAAAATATTTGAGGATTGTAAAATGAAAAAAATTATATTCTACTACATAACACTAACCTGGATCGCAATAGCCGTATTCAGCTTATTCCACAGCATACTGATGTTATCATTCGGCTCTGTAATGGGTGGCGTTTGTGCCACTATCGCATTCGGGTTTCTGTTGATATGTTATCAATTTACGAAAGAGGTGAAAGAATGGGATATATGTTAAGAAGATATCAAAAAGATAAGATAGGAGAAATCAGGACGATGGACCCTAAACCCATATGGATTGGCACATCTGACAAAACGCCACATATCAAGAGAATGATGACTGCTGAAGAAGCAGAACGTTGGGTAAAAGAATCGCCAGATAGGCGAGTAATGATGAAATGCAAAAAATATGAGTTGTGATAAATGCCACTATCAATCTATGAATTGGGTTTAAGATTTCATTCCGGGAAGAAATCAGGACAATCAAGTAGAACCAGAATTATCAATAAACCCGAAAACACTTTGCTTGTAGATTACGATTGGGCTGTATTAGCCAAACGCCATAAAGATACAGGGCATATCACTTATTACAGCGGTTGGGATAGATATAGTAGATCAACAAGTAGGCATATCACTCGAACAAACTTACGAGGTTCAAATTTTATTTCAGAAGCTCGACCGACGTTAGATTCGATAGATGATTTTATAACAGATGATAGTGTGCAAACTTTTAGAAATACCTATGATGATGTGTTTATAGATCCATTTACTAAAAAATTAAAATTAAGAAGGCGAAAATAATGAAATTGTATGAAAACTATTGGGTTAAGAAAAAAGTAAGATTTGGTAAAAAAGAAATAGAAGATGATAATATGAGACCGAGAAGAGGTTATGGAAGAAAAGATGGAAGCAGAAGTGGTTGGAATAAAGGCGGACGAGGTCGAAACAGAACTGATGAATGCCGACACCCTGAAAAGAGAAGAAGGAGAAGATAAAATGGGAGAAGATATAAATTGGGAATTAATTTCTGATAAGATAGATAGAAAAATGAAAAAGTCTGGATTACAAAGATATGTAGAAGAATTTGATTATTCTGGAGATATAGATATTGATCAAAGAAGCGCTAGAACAGGACAACCTGTTAGTTTTAGTGCAGGAATTTATGGCAAGTTGAAAGGCGGAGTTAATTTCGTTGGTAGAGTTTTTGTTGATAATTATGGAAAGACAGTTGGTGTTCTTATGCAAAACGAAGAAACTGATGATGATTTTGATTTAGATGATAAGAATGCTTTAGATTTAGTTAAAAAATGGACAGATAGAAAAAAGAATCAACAGAAGTATCAAACAGGTTCATTTAGTGCAACATTTATAGATCCATTTAAACCCATAAGAAAAAGAAGGAGATAAATATGAAAAGGAGAAAATCATCAAAGAAAGTGAAGATTATACCTGTAGAAGTAATTGACCCGTTCTTAGAGGGATATTCAACAATTGATAAAGATGGTATTGAAACAGTATATGATATTCACGGAAATCCAATAAAAAAGTATAGTGGCGGTGTTGAAGTAAAATGACAAAAAACTTGACATATAAATATTTATATAAAACATTCAGACAAAGAAGAAAAAGATATCCAGAAAGCCAAAAAACAGAAAAGGTTTTTAAAAAATGGATTTGGGATAAACTTATGGATTTAAGAGATAATTATTGGTGATGATAATGCCCGTTGTATGGTATGTTGCAAGAGATAAAAAAACAGGAATTGATTTATTCAAAAAAGAACACAAATCTTGGGTTAAGCATGAATTGAAAAGAAGAGGTATAAAACAATCAACTGTTGATATTGTAAGAAAAACAATACCATACACATACGAAATTAAAAAATGGAATTGGCTTGGAGATAACTATGACTATTGATAGATTAGGTATGAGAAAAGAATTCAATCAATGGAAAAAGAATCTTGCTGATAGAAATCTTGTATTAAAACAAGAAAGAAAGCAACTTGAGAAAGATAAATGGATTCCATTAGTTCAGGTTGGTGATATTAAATTGAAAAATAAAATAATGAAAACATTAAGACGAGGAGAATTCAAAGCACAAGAATTCATTGAAACAACATCATCTGGTAATATGGGTTGTGTTATCAATATATTCGGAAAGCCAAGAGATGTGATGGATGCTAAAGAATGGTTAGATGATAAATATGATTTGAATTTGAGAAATGCACCAGGATTACCTTGGATTGATGATTTCTTAAGCGAGAGTGATTATTGATGCCCTTTCGTAAGATAACAACTGGCAAGAATGCCGGCAAATATCGTTCTGATTCAGGACGAATTTATACCCTTAAACAAATGCGTTTGTATTACGCAACAAAGGGATTTAAGAAGAAACCGAGGCGAAAGAAATGAAAGATAAATACAATAAAGGTGAAATGTATCTAAGATGGGATAAAGAAGATTTTGTATGGGCTTTCGGTAAACCATCTAAGAAAAAGTTAGAAGGGAGAAAAAAATAATGGTAGAAAACATTTGGGGAGGCAGATGTATTTATTGTGGAAAGATACTTCCACCTGACCAATGCGTTTGCCAAAGATGTTATCATAAGAATCAGAGATGGTGAATTATGAAAAAGAAAACAAGACAAACTACACTAGAAGAATTCGGTCTAGTGTTTGATTAGAGTTACTACATAATCGTGTGGTAACACACCTTGCCTATTGTTCACCTGGGGGATCTTCCCCCTCGTGAGCAATAATATGGAGTCGATAAGATGAAAAAGAAAAATAAAATTTATCCAAATGCAACTGTTACAGAAGTTAGAGAAAAATCTAAATGGATTAATACATCATTTGGTTTTAAAGTAAAAAAATATGAAAAAGGTAACTATGCTTACTTTATTGAAAAAGGTGAAGTTAATGCTATGTATCTTCCATCGAGGAAAAAGAAACTAAAGATAATGTGGTATTGGAGTCCAACAAGGGGAAAATGGGTTTCTCGTAATTGGAAAATGGGGGATAGATAAAAATGAAAATGCAAAAAAAGAAATTGGTATCTTCAATAAAAATAACGAATGATGAACCTATACCGGTTAAAGCAGTTCCTTTAGCGGGTAGAATATCTGAAAGAGGCGATGCACCAAGATGCTCAACTGAACAAGTAAAGCATTTTGTAGAGAATTGGGAAAAGATACTTCCACCACGAGTTATCAGAAGTATCAAAAGGCATAATGATGTGTTGCACGGCGCTCGTTCTGTTAATATGATAGTTGGCAAGAAGTATTCACGACCAACTAAGGATTTTGATGTTTATTCTAAAGAACCACGAAAGCGTGCTCATCAGATAGAGAATGAGATTGATAGATGTATGGGTTGTGATATGGCTTATGTGCATTATCAAGCAATACCTAAATTGGATCCTATGGGAACTGATGATGAATTAACTGCTAAAGAATTGTTTATTGTTAAAACTGTGCCGCATCAAGATGGTGATGTGGATTATATGATGTTGCCACGTGGGTTGCCTACACATACAAGAAAAGGCATACGCCACGAAGATTTGAGAGAGGCATATCGTAAAGCGAAAAAGAATGTATATCATCCTTTGAGATATTTCAAAGCAAGTGATGATATCAGAAGAATAGAAGCGTATTGGAGAAGTAGGGGGAAGAAAGTATGAGTTACGACACAAGTAAGTTAATAGGTCCTATAGTTGGAGCTGCTGGAGCCGCAATCGGCATTGGTATACTTGCTAAAACTGCACAGAATGTATCAAGAATGATGGATGACCATTACAAGAGAAAAGGAAAAAAGAAGAAAACGAAATTCCCTAATTACTGGGGTTATAAATAGAAATGGCAAAAGATATACTGAAAGAATTAGGAATGGAAAAGGAATTCAACGAGTGGTTAGAACGTAAGAAACCTCAGCTTGGTTTACTTTATCCACCTGTTAAAATACTTAAAAGTAAATCACAAAGAGGAAGGATTTTTCATAAGATAGAAGAAGCACACCCATTTTCTGCATCTTACGGTCCATTAAGAGCAATATCACCTGTTAGTGGAAATATTTATTTACATGAGTTACGTGCTGCTGGTTTGGTTGATAAGCCACGAAGAGGTGAATATAAAATAACAGAGAAAGGTTTAGATGTAGCGTATGAAATGAGAATGAATTTAGGAAGATGGATTAACCCTGATATGTTAGTTAAACCTGAACCAAAAAGTAAACCATATACAGATATGGATCCTAAAAAGATACAAAGGATTTATTCACCAACCAATATTATACAAGAAGATACTCAAAAAGCTGCTGTTTTGCGTATGTTGAAAGATTATGGGAAAGTGAGATTCTCTGAATTATCAAGAGTTGCTGATCCTGAAAATCTCGGGATTTACTTGAGAAGAATGGAAGCTGCAGGTATCGTTGATAGACCTGGACGTGGCATTTATCGTTTAACTGATAAAGGTAAAGAAGTTTATGATGAATTTGTAGAAACAGGTCAATGGGGCAGAAGGAGGTAAAATATGAAAAAAGGTAAAAATAAAAACAAAAGAAGATTCTTAATGTTAAACGACGCATCAATCGGTTTGTATAAACTGAAAACAGATGCTAAAAGATTATATAAAAAGTATAAAAAGAAATGAGGTGATTAGATAGATTTTATTCCGCCGTTTAGGTTTGTCGCTAGTTTAATAGTATTCGGCTTACTTATGTATGTTTATGGACCTATAGTAACGTGGCTTAACGAACAATATCCTACTTCAGGAGATTTTGCTACAGTTATGTTTTTCTTCTGGGGTGCTATGGCTGGGATATTTCTGTTCGCTTCTGGAATTAATTTGATAATGCAAATTCAAAGAAAAGGTTATTGAAATGGAATATATAAAGAAGAAACATATCGATAGGAGAGCAACAAAACCCTTCTCGGGTAAATATAGTATTATAGATTTATCAAGAATGTTGACATACCCACGTCCCGCTGGATCTAAGATGGAAGAGAAATACATACACAAATTTATAGATACTGTGCCAGGTATGCAAAAGGACAAGTTTGGTAACAGATTTATCAAGATAGGCAAACAACCAACTACAATCTTCGCTTCTCATACTGATACTGTGCATAGTGATGATAAAAAACGAACACAGATTGATATCTTGAGAAACTCTGTTTACGATCCTAAAACAAAAACTGTTAAGTATAAAAAACCTAAACCACTTAGAAATATTGTAATACAAGGTAAATGGGCTAAAGGCACGGGAGAAGATATTTTAGGTGCTGACGATACTACTGGTAACTGGCTTATGTTGAATCTTATACACGAAAAGAAACCAGGATTATATATATTTCATAGAGCAGAAGAAACCGGTCGTGAAGGTAGTGAATGGATTGCTAAAAATAGACCTAAAATATTGAAGGGTATGAAAAGAGTAATATCATTTGATAGAAAAGGTTACGAAGATATTATCACACATCAAATGGGTTACAGAACCGCATCTGATAAATTCGCTAAAGAGTTAGCAAGAAGATTGGGAAGTGGTTACAAACCTGACCCAACTGGTTCTTTTACTGATTCAATGAGTTACGCTGAAAAAGTTCCAGAGTGCACGAATATATCAATTGGTTATAAAAGAGCGCACTCAACTTCAGAAAAACAAAATTTGAGATTTGCTAGACATCTCTATACAAAATTAAGAGATATCGATTTTGAAACTTTGCCTGTTGTAAGAAAGCCAGAAAAGAGAGAAACGAATATAAGTTGGATAAATACAAGTCGTCCTTACACTTACGGCGAAGATTATTACAACTATTGGTCTGGACGAGATTATGCAAGTAATATTTACAATGATTATGAATCGAACTATTATAAGAGATTAGAAAAAGCAAGAACAAGAGTTAGAGAGTATGAAAAAGAAGCCAAAAGAAATACAAAACAAGATGAAGAAAGAGTAATAAAAAAGTTATTTGGTGAAGAAGATAATGTAGTTGAGTTTGAAGATAATGAAGCATATAAAAATTATATTTACAGAAGTTTGAAGAAGAAAAAGAAGGAAGGTGTTATTGAGTGAAAACTATAAAGGTAAAAACAATCAGTTTGTATGATAAGAAACATACTTGGGGAAAACCCTTATTCAAATTAGGTAAACCAAAGAAAGTTAAAAAATCAGATAAGAAACTATCATATAACAAAGCAAAGAAGAAATACTATTTGAAACCCTTTGGCGATGCAGATAAAGATGGTTATTTTAATATAACTGATTGTAAACCTTTAGATCCTAAAAAGCATGGTGTTTATAAAAAATATAAAGATAAACCTGTATTCTTTTATGATACAAAAGGTTACGGTGTTAAACCTGGCGAAGTTACTCAAGGTATGATTTTTGAGAAACTTGAGAAAAAACTACCAAGCCATTTTGGACATGAAAGAGGAGAAGGTGGACAGTATTCAGATATGCTAACTGATTCTCTTGTGAATATAGATAAAGGTGATATACCAACTGTTAAGAAAGTTGTAGGAGTACATGAGTTAGAAAAACCTGATTCTGTATCACATGAAACAGTATTTGCTACAAAACATTTAAAAGATTATCTGGAAGCAACACACCCTGATAAAATGTTTACATTTGATATACATAAACCAGGTGAAGTATCTTACGTTGAGAAAAGCGGTAAAAGAAAAACAGAGAAGATATCAAAGTTACTTTCTAAACCAATGTCAAGTGTGGAAACATCTGTAAGAACCCCTCTTTATGTGCAGAAAAAAGTAAAGAAATTAAAAAGTATATTTCCTGAAATAGAAAGAATGACAGGTAAGAAATTAACAGAAGAACAGAAGAAAGATATAGAAAAGAGATTAATAACTGAAGAAGATATATCTGGTATATCATCAAGTTATAGTATAAAACCTCATTGGTCGGTAGAAGAATTACCCAAACATTTTGGTTCAAGAAAAGATGCAATTTTACATATAACAGATGATCCAGCGGAAGTTGTAATGAAATCAATGTATCCTGGAATGCATAGTTGCGAATCAATAGATAATTGGGATTGGCATCCAAGAGGTGCTTTTTCAGATATAGAGCAAAGAAATCCTGTTGCATTCTTTTATTTAACAGGTAAAACACCATATAGTGAAGATAGACCATCATATAGAATTATGTTAAGAAGAGCGCATCCTGTTAAGACAGGAGGAGAAATAGATAAATCACAAGAATTTTTAGGTGTAGAAAAAGGTGTTTACGGAGGAGAACAAGCAACAGAAAGACAAATGTATCGTTGGTTGTTGCAAGAATTTCTTAAAAAGAAAAATTTATGGAGAGTTCCACTAAAAACAAGACGTCCACATATAGGTTATTCTGATTTTGTTGCTCAAACACCAGAAAAAGCAGTTGATTATTTAGTGGATGAATGGACACAAAAAGCAGAAGAAAGAGGCGCATATCTAGATGAGTATGATGATGATTTATTACAATTAGTTGAAGATGACGATATCACAAAATACGCTGCAAATATTCCTTCTGTTTACGCTGAAGAGTATAGGAAACCATCTACTTCTGAAAAGACGCCTACATATAAAGAATCAGTTAGATATTTGTTATCAAAACCAAAAGATAAAGCAATACCACGTTCTTTCTTCTATAATATATTGAAAACACCAGATGTTGAAACTTTGAAATCAGCTATCAAGAGACCAGAGATGAAACCAGAATATTATCATCCTTTAGCGTTTCATCCAAGTAGAGATATAAAGAGGGAAGTTGCTTCTTATCCTAAACTTCAGCAGATAACTGTAAAAGAATTGATACCTTCAAAAGATTATGATGTATCAAGTAAATTATTCTTTAACCCCGCTTTAACATACAAACAGAGAAAAAAGGTTGCTAAAAGAGAAGATGAAGAACTCGCTTATGATCCTTATGATTTAACAAGTAGTGTAGAACCAAGAGTTGCAAGAGAGGCAGTTAGGATAACTGATAAGATACGTCCATCTCAAGTTTCTTCTATAGCAAGAAACACAACAAGTTTAGCGGCGATAAAATACATTTATGAAAAATATCCAGAACAAATAGAATATATCATAAAAAATCCAAATACACCTGAAAGTATCGTTAGTGATTGTGTTTCAGATATTGCAAATAGTAAAATATCAACTGATGATAAGATAAAGCAGATAAAATATATAATAGAAAACTCTGATAACTTAACAGAACCTATAATTGATAAAATATACAGAATGTTCGGTAATAATCCTAAAGTAGCTGTAAATTTGTTTTATGATGATAGAGTTCCACCAGATATCAAAAATAAAATAGGCAGTAGATTATTCAAGAAAGGTTACGAAGAATTGCTAGAGAAATTCATAGTTTATCCTAACAGAACCAATGTTGAAACAATAAATATGATGATTGATAAGTTACCTATGACTAAATTAAAAAGAATGATGCTTTCTTTAACTTTGGGTAGTTATACATCAAAACAAGAAAAAGAATTATTATCAAAATTCGTTGATAAAGCAAAGAGTAACGCAACATTCAAAAAAGCTTTCTTTGATATGTTAGAATCAAATAGAAGTTCATCATTGGAAAAGAACTTACTTGAATTAACTGATTCCTGCTCCACCGCTTTACATAGAGATGTGATAAGATATTTAATGAAATCAACTAATAAATCAACAACAGATGAATTGATAAAGAGGTATAGTTAAATATGAGTTGGCTTAAACAGGCAGTCGGGTTTGCAACATTCTCATTTATACTAATGGTAATATTCATAGTGTTATCAAGTCCATACAACATGTTACTTGATACCGTTAAGAATGAATCAGAAGAATATGTATCATCTGATACGTTAGACAATAGCATTACTCCATTCCTAAACACTCTACGCACAATTTTCGGGTTATTATTTGCCTTATCAATGGTTAGTTTAGTTATAGGGATATTTCTGAAGGCGCATGAAGATGAGTATGAAGAATATCCTGAAAATTACAATAGGAGGTTATGATGAAATCAAAGTTATCAATAATTCTTCTTATAATGCTTATATTATCAAGTATTCCCATTACCATTGATGTTAGAGCAGATGATCCTTCTTCTTTTGAATTATTGCCTAATTCTGATAATGTTGATATTGGAGAAATATTCAACATAAGTGTTTATGTATCACCTAACGCTTCTATCAACTGTATTGCTATTGATGAATTAACATTTGACCCAACTTTATTGAATATCGTTGCGCACAATGCAACTGATAATGTATCACAAGGCAATATATTCGAAAGTGGAACAACATTATTGTGGCGTAGTGGCGTTATCAATAATACAGAAGGAAATCTTACAGATGTTTCGTGGGTAACAACTCCTGCTCATGGTGGAGAAGGATATTTCTGCAATATCACTTTTGAAGCACTCGCTGTTGGTATTGCTTATGTTAATCTTACAGATGTTGCTATTGTTTACGATATCAACGAATGGGATTATCAGATTTTATCAAACGCAACTATAACTATAGGTATCAATGTTACCACAAATGAAGCAACCGGCGTAGAAGAAACAAATGCAACATTAAATGGTTATATCAATAATCCATCTGATTTGCTTCTTAAATATGGTTTCAATTGGGGTACAACTGCTTCCTACGGCAATAATTTAACTTTTATCAATATGACTTTTAGTTCTAACAATACTATAGATGATGCTGTTGGAATTGATTCTCAATCTATTCTAGATGTTTTCAAGATGAATGGTGTTACATATATGATAATTGGAGCTGTTGATGGGCAATTTGAAGGTTATCATTGGAATGCAACTGGATGTGAATGGGAAACTAATGCTTCAATCGTATCTGGTTTAGATGATGTTGGTAGTGATTCTGCTCCGACAATATTTAATATTAGTGATGTATGGTTTCTTATTGCTGGAGAAAGTACTGGAGTATTTAATGGATATGAATGGAATGGGACAGCTTGGGAAACCAACAACAGTATAATTACTGGTCTTGGTGATATTGGTGGTAATTCTGTACCATGCACTTTTTATATGAATGGTGTTTTATATCTAATAGCAGGAGAATATAACGGTTATTCTAATGGATTTGAATGGAATGGTACATCTTGGGTAGTTAATGATACTATTAGAAGTGGAATAGGTGATGTTGGTGCTTATTCTACGCCAACAGTTTTTAACATACAAGGAAATTATTTTCTTATATCAGGAGAATCTACAGGAGTTCTTAATGGCTGGAATTGGACTGAAGATACTTGGGAGAGTAATTCCTTATATCCTGGTAGTGATGTGGGTGATGATTCTGCCCCAAATGTTTTTTATATCAACGATAGTCTTTATTTACTTGTAGGAGAAGCAAATACTGTTTTGAATGGTTGGGATATAAATATTGATTTCAACGGCACTTTTTCTTATGACCTTACAGGTCTTTCTGAAGGTACTCTTTATCACTATCGTGCTTTTATGAATCAATCTGGTTCTGTTTCTAACGGACTTGATGAAACTTTCTTAACTAAACCTAATGCGCCGGAAGATTTTCAAGCCATTGCTTGGAATACAACAGTAATAAATCTAACTTGGTCAAAAGGCGATGGTGCTAACAATACTGTTGTGGTTCACAAAACAACAGGATATCCCTCAAGTCCAGCAGATGGTTCTATAGTTTATAATGGCACCGCTGAGAAATATGATCATACTATTGTTGAAGGCACAACAAATTACTATAGTGCTTGGTCTTTTTCAAAGTGGGGTACTTTACATCAATGGAGTGATACAAATGATAGTGATATAGGCAAATATATCGACTTCTCTTTGATAATCTTTGTTAATTCAACAACAAGTATTGAAGAAGAAGCAGTGAAACTTAACGGTTATGTTGCTTCTCATGATGCTACATATGCAGATGTAGGTTTTGTTTATGATACAGAAATACACACAGATATAGATGATTGGACTTATAATTTTACAGCTGAAGAAGATATTGCTAATTATACTGAATTCGATTATACTGCTGTAAACTTACAACCTGGAGAATACTATTATGTAAAATCTTGGTTGCATATCTATTATCAAGGAACTCATCTATGGAATCAATCAAGTGATATAGAATACTTTTTAACCAAACCTGAATCACCATCTAATCTTACTGTTACAGATATTGGTGATACAAACTTGACTTTAGAGTGGGATAAAACAACGGATGTAGGTTCCGGAACAACAGTAAATACAGTTATACGTTACAAAGAAAATGTATATCCAACATCACCAACTGGCGCAGATGGAAGCACTTTAGCATATAACGGCACAGATGAAACTAAATTAGTAACAGGTTTAAATCCTGATGTAAATTATTATTTCAGCTCTTGGACTTGCGCTAACTCATCAGGTTCACCTAATCTATATCAATACAGCGATAATTATGATTCTTTGATGTATTCTTTATTCAATGGTACATACAACATAACTGTAAGATATGAAAACAGAACTTATGGTCTTGTTGATTTGACAACAGGGCACAACCATCAATTTATAGTGTATTATTCATCATCAACAGAAGTAAACGATTTTAACAAAACAGGTGAAATGGACGGTGGAAATGATACTGTAGGTTATTGGGACAATGTGAATAACGGCAACTTTACTATTAATGTAGAATCAAGACCTTTATTCTTCTCTTTCCATTGGAATGCTACTAAAACTTGGCTTGACGATTCAGGTAATTCAAATACAACAAATTTCAGTTGTTACAGAGTTATTGTACCAGAAACAGGACAACGTAATATAACATTCTATATAAGAGATGATTTGCGTGTTTACGGCGATTCATCTATTTACAGAAACGATAGTTTAGTGCGTTATACAATGTCCTTTATAGATAGTTCTGGGGAATTTATACCTCAAAACAATCCATACGCTATCATATATACCTATGATAGTGAAAACAACAAACAAGTTATACATTCAGAATACTTTGACGCTTCAAAACAGATAATACCTTGGTTGATTTATGATAAGAGATATTATATCGGCGTAAAATGTGATACAGAAGAATTTGCTAGAATATCAACATTCATTCCTGGAGATGACCAAAATCCAAAGATACTCATACCTTATCAATATGTTTCTGACATATCATTTTTTGATTTAATTGAACTTGATGTTGGTAGAACAGCTACTGGTTTCTTTGTTGATTATCAAGATACAACAGGTTGCGATATCAGCGCAACTTTATATGTTTGGTGGTATAGTAATGATACAGTTTATAAATCACCTACATACCCAAAAACAGTTTATTTGAATTCACATAACTGGACAGTTGTTTGTAACACATCAATGGCTTGGAAATACAATCTTAAAATCATTCTTACAGATACAGATCCAGATGATAATATCAATTATACTGGTACATATTGGTTAGCAAACGCTAATGGTGCTGCTGTCTTAAATCCTGGTCTTGAAAGTATTATAACTGTTAATGATATCAATGATATACTCCAAATAATATTTGGTGATTCACCTATGTATGATAACGAAGGAGATGTTGTTTCTTGGGCTAGTATAGCTCTTTTTGGATTTTCATTTGTATTACTTGTATCATTTGGAAAGATAAATGCTTTCGTTGGTTCACTTTCAGTAGGAATATTTTTAATGGCTGCTGGAGGTTGGGTATATGGGGCAATATCTGGTATTGTAGCAGTAGGTGTATTCATTTTAGCAATATCAATTGTTGGATTATTGGGAGGTGTTGATACAAGATGAATGCATATCATTTAATGGCGTTTTTATTATTATTTAACATATCAATGTCAGTAGTTTTGAGTATGAGTATATATACTGTTCCTGTTGAACCTGTACCTATTGTAGATGTTGATGATACGAATACTTCTGCAGATTTTTCAAATCCAAATTCTCTGCAAAAAGCAAATCTTTTATATATATTTGGTGGTAATGTTATAGCAGGTTTACTTATGGGTGTGGTTTTTGGCGGAGCTTTAGCAATATGGACACAAATTCCTGGCGATGCTGCTTTTGCTTATTCTATATTCATAACTTTTTATTGGACAATGGCAAAAAATACTGTTGATATACTTTATGCTATATCAGAAGGAACAGGTGCTGGAGATGGTTTGATATATGTAGTTGCTGTTTTTGTTGCTGTATTAGCAGTATCTTTTGTATCGTTTATGATACAGTTGGTGAGAGGACCATGGGGATCTATGCGTTAGTATCTACAGTCGTTGCGGCTATTAATCTTAACTTGAGTAATTTAACAACTGATGGTATATTGAAAGCTGCTTTCAATCCATACTATTCAATCTTTGGTGAATTCACTTGGGGTATAATATTAGGATTCATAGGCGCTGCTTTGTATGTTAATGAAAGAAGTGTAGGCACTACAACCACATATCTTATACTTGTGGGTGTGTTTGTATCAATAATATTCCCATCTCATATAGTATCTGTATTTGGTGTGATACTCGCTTTCCTGATAGCTATAATATTCTACAAAGCATTTATAGAAAGAGAAGGTTAATAAAGGTAATAGTAGATTAAAGAGGTAAAAATGTTTGAAAATATCTTCATAGTGATGTTAATAATCGGCATTGTAATGCAGATACTTGCTATCTATTGGGAATCTTGGCCCTTCAATGTTTTATGTATAATGTGGTTTCTTAAATTAACACTTGATTCTTTGAATATACAACATCTCATAGTTTATCAACCTTTTATGCTTGATAATGTAACATATATTAATGGAACATATGAATTGATTTCTCACGGTGATTATGGGTTGGGTTCGTTATTAGGGATTTTCATATTTATCAATATACCTCTTGCAATCTATTATTTTTCAGGAAGATCTTTAATGGAAAGATATAAGGGAATGTAATGAATAAAATTATCAAAATTATAAGAATGAAAACTCCTGAAGAAGTTAAGCAGGAGATGAAGAAAGTTCTTGATAAGTTAGAGAAAGAGAACTTTGCTAGAACTGATAATTCTGCTGTTATGAGAATGTTCCCTCGTTTTATCCCTGATGTTTACAAACGTGATAATACTGTTTATTGTAAAGAGGGTATCATATTCATAAAACCTACTTATTATGTCGAAAGATGTGGGGAATATAGTTTTAAGTTAAAAATACGAAATTCTAATTTTTTGATGGAAAGTTCAGAGTAGGTATATTTCTCCAGATATTTATATATAAAATATATATTTTCTTTACCAGATATACTATATATCAATAAATATCGGTTTACCTTTATATACCATAAACGATAATACTACCTTCAATAAATAAAAGGAGGTTAAGACATGAAAACTAGATTCGGATTTATAGATCCAGGCGCCATAATGGGTGTAGTAGTCTCTCTAATCATTCTAGCAGTCGGTGTTTTCGCGTTCTACGTCACCATTACAGAAATTCCACACGACGACACTAACATCTGGGACAAAGTCAACAACACATCTGACACAGCTGACTCTGTTTTCAACATTATAGGTATAGTGTTGATAATTGGAGCAATTATGTCTATCGTTGGTCTTGTCTATAACTACGTACGTTAGAGGTGACATCGAATGAAAACACGATTTGGTTTCATTGACCCCGGTGCAATAATGGGTGCTGTAGTCTCTCTGATAATACTTGGAGTAGGCGTGTTCGCTTTCTTCATAGTAATAAGTGAAGTGCAACCCACCGTGCCAGATGATGGTAATTACAGTAATATGACAAACGCTGATAGAAACTTACTCGATAAGTTTAACAATACATCAGCTACTGGAGATTCTGTATTTAACATCATAGGCATAGTGCTTATCATTGGTGCCATAATGAGTATTGTAGGGTTAGTCTACAACTATGTCCGATAAATATAACAACCGTGGAGGCATTTTGCCTCCTACCTTTTATCTTTTATTTATGAATTGGAGGAAAGTTAAATGGATAATTTGCCTAATGTGATTTTGATATTATCAGTATCATTAATGATTTTTGCTGTTGGTTTCTTTGCTTTTTTTTATGTTTATACCGAATTAGAATACTCAACTGAACAGATTGAGAGTTTTGCTGTTACAGATCCCACAACGGATGAAACTGTAACATTATCAGATTTACCCACAAGTATCACTCTCGTTGAGCAGTATAATGGTTTTGAATGGAAGGAGATTCCATCGGCTGGTTATACGCAAAACGAAAATCAAGTTACAGTTGATAGTGCTTATTTGGAGGGTTAGTTTTTTAGAGGTATTTTTATGTCAAGAAAGATGAAAAAATTTTTAAGAGATACTAAAGCTAGAATGTTGCCGTATTCTGTAATATTTTTGTTGATAATAGCAGGTTTAACAAGTATGTTTTTTGTTTTGCCTGGAAATAAATTTGTGAGAGCTCTTAGTGAACATTCAGATGATTTTGAGGATGATACACCAGGACAATGGCCCGATGAAGATTGGTATATTTTAAGTATTGATAATATAAATGTAGGAGATAGAAATGTAACAGATTCTACATCTTATGATGGTTCTAATTGTTTGTTAGTTAATTATTCAGATCCAGATAATAATGGACATATGTTTTTTAATACAACTTCTGAGAATGAAAAATGGAGTAATTTTTCTTTTTGGTTTTATGCGGAAGCTGATAACAACGATTTTTCTACTTGGTATAGTAATGGAACAAATGGTAGTGCTGGTTCTTTTGCTAGTGTAAGAATAGGATGCACTGGAATAGGTGGTGGTGATGCAGAATCTATTTCTATTAAAGGAGGAGGAGGAGAAGAAATTACTGATATAGACTATACTTTTGAAGAATGGTGGTTTTTTAAAGTTAGTTTTAATTGGACAGATGAAACATTTTCAGTACATATACATAACGATACTCAAGAAAATAATACAGAGTGGTTTACCTTTATTTACTCTGTTTCAGAAGGAGGAGCTAATCCATTTTTAGGAAGATATCATTTTACAAATCCTAAAGGTAAAGTTACTAACATCTATCTTGATAATATGCAATTTAATGGAACAACTTCTGGAGCTGCACAAGGAGAAATATGTTATTATAATTATACAGGTCTTGATGAAAGTAATAGAACCACATTTGGCTCTGGAACTCCTGGTGATACACTTTATTCTAATGCTACAGCTAATTGGAATACTGGTGCTATGCTTACAATTGAAATTTCTGTTAATGATACTGTTTATGTTGAAGATGTATGTATTGATTTTGCTGAAACAGATTTACATACATCAGTTCATTGGGAAAACATCAGTATATCTGTAGATTTAGATAATTCTACTTGGCATGCTTTTGCAGCCGTAACAGATATAGATCAAGGAGGAGATGCTTCCAATATTAGTTTGAATACTTCTTGGGCTAGTATATGTTCAGATGGCAATCCATTTCCAATATCAAATACATCTGTAGGTGTTGATGATTATATTTATGTTCTTTTTAAACTTGACTTGCCAGATGATGCAGAAACAGGAGGTCCTTATACAACTGATTCTTGGAATATTTTATGGAAAACAGTAGAATCGTGATTTATATGATGAAATCTATAATATAAAGAGTGGAGATAAATATATGAAGAACAAAGAAGTAATAATAATTGTTTCTTTATTTATAACTTTATGTTTACTCGTAGGAACAATTACACCGCCTTATTCTTTTGAAGAAACTGTTTCTGAAAATACAGCAACTATTAACTGGATAGATGGAAATCAATCTCAAGAAAATCGTTCTTACTTTACTGGTTATCTTATTTATGTATCATATATTGCAGAGGATAACGCAACATATGTTGTAACATCAAATGATGATGATGATTCAACGGTACAAGCTTTTTATCATAATAATTGTACTTGGTCTGAACTATATACAGTTGATGAGGGAATACCTGCTGTTGGTGATTCTGGTGCTACACCAAGGCAAGTAATTAAAGATAATGAAGGATATTATCATATTTTGTATCATGTACATAATGGTTGGGGTGGCTTATACAAGAGTGTAGGACAAAACATTAGTGAGTGGGGAGAATATGAACAGTTCGGTGCTAATGATGGTTCTAACTATGAACATATATATACTGATGATGGAGATTGGTATATTTTTTACAGAACAGGTGGAGGCGCAAATAGGCCCTATCATTATAGATTATCTACCGATAATGGAGATAATTGGGGAGCAGAAACGACAATTTTTGATTTTGATGATACTACAACACAAGAACAGTATGTTCATGGTATAAGATATGATCCAGAAAATAACTATATACACTTTTCTTGGTGCCAACAATCACATGGTTTAGGAGGCGCAAGACACGGAATGTGGTATGCTTATTGGCTTTTAACTAATCATTCATTTTGGGACGTAGAAGGGAAATATATAACAGATACTACTCTTAATCATGCAAATACCAATTATACTCCTTGTAAGTTATTTGGTACTGGTTTTTATACAGAAGCAGGTGGACCTATAGTTAATTCAGGATTTTTAGGAATAGATGAGAATAATTATCCATGGGTTGAATTTACAGCTGATTATGACCAATCTGTTGAAACAGAAGATGATTGGGGTAACTATGTGGTTCATTGGGATGGAGATGAATGGATACAAGATATTGTATTCAATCAAAGTTATGATGGACATAGTGCTATTAGAAATTGTGGTGCTTTGTATGTACATAATAACTCAAGTATAGACTATTGGGCTATAGATGGAAATACTGTTGATGATAATGGCGCATATCCAGGAAATGTTACTCACTATTATTATGATGGAGAAGATTGGATTTTTCAAGGTGAATTAGCCAATTTATCTACTTGGGGAGCACATTTTAATTTTAACATAGGAAGGTATGGAATGAGCACCTTTAATAGTTCTGATGATTTCTCTGGTTGGTGGAATGTTGCTGTAATAGCTTTTGAGCAAGATGATAATGATGCTTATTATATATATTCTCCTGTTGGTGGATATTTATGTAGTGGAAATAATCAATTATATACTCTTGTAAGATACTCAGATTCTGATAATATCACAACGATAAATGATGGTTATTCAGCGTATAATGATTCAGGTAATTCTTACACTTTTACTGGGTTAGATAGTGGTACTACTTATTATTATAGTGCTTGGTCATTTACTGTAAATGAGGGATATAGTGAAATGGAAGAGGGAACATTTACTACAGAAGGGGAACAAAATACAGATGTAACAATTTCATCTATAAACAATCAAGAAAATAATACAATTGCAAAAAATAGAAGTAGATGTTTTAATTGGTCAAAAGTTAGTAATGCAATATCTTATCAAATAAGAATATCAAATACATCTAATTTCGTTACTACTTTCTTAAATATGAGTGTTACTGAAGAAGATTATAGTGTTGTTGGCGGTTATATAGAATATAATTTACCATATCAATATAATATAAGTTGGAACGCATATCATTATTATCAGGTAAGAGCATATTTGGCTTAAAGGAGATATAAAATAAAAATGAAAAATAATAAAAAGATTGTATGGTTCATTCTTGGTATTCTATTATTTTCAACTATCAATCTTTTTTATATAAATTCTTCCAAAGCGGATGGAGAAAGTTGGCTTACTGGTTGGACTTATCGAAAGGAGATAACAGTTAGCAATAAGATAGCTGATTATGCTACTATGATTAATGTTACAAAATCATCTGGCGGTGATGTAGATTGTGAAGGACATTGTAATGATAATTTTAGTGATTTGCGTTTTACACAAAGCGATGGAGAAACATTGATACCTCATTGGATTGATGAATTGGAGTATAGTAGTGGAAGTTATGCACATGTTTGGGTAAATAATACAAATGATGAAGCTACTCTTTATATGTATTATGGTAATGTTGGTGCAACAAGTACAAGTAGTGGAGATGATACATTTATAGTTTTTAGTTCATTTGAAAATGAATATGATGATGGATGGTCTTTGGATCAAGGTGGTGGTGGGTTTACAGATGTTACAAGTAGAGATGGTAGTTATTCTGTTGATTTATATGATAATGGTGCTGATGCGTGGTGTGTTCTTAATAGAGCAATTGATTTTGATTTTACATTAAATTGTTGGCTTTATATGGCTGATGCTAATGCTGTTTGTCATATACGTTTTTGGGATACTTCTGGTGACCCTCCAGATGCAAATCTTATGTATGGTATTAGATTTGAAGATGATTTGTTGCGTGTATATGGCGATGTTGGTTATGATGCATATACACCTCATCACAATGAAGATAGTTGGTATTTTTTTGTTTTTGATGTTGATATTTCTGCTAATGATGTTTGGATGAAATACCGAGAAGATGGTAGTGATACTTGGTCTTATTATAATACAACTGCTTGGTCAGAAGGAAGTGCTGTAACAACATCTGAATTTTGGTTTATGAGTGGTTATAATTCTCAACATGCATATTTTGATGCTTTCGTTTTAAAACCTTGGACTACTGGTACTGAACCAAGTTTCAGTTTCGGAAGTGAGGAAACAGAGGGACCTGGTTGGACTAATTCTAATCCTTCGATTACTGCAGATAGTGAAAATCCTCCTGATACACAAACAGATGTAACAACATTACTTGCAAATTTCTATAATCATTTCAATATCAGCGTAACAGATGATGATAACACAAATCAATCTATCAATGTTACTTGGAGAGCTATAGTAGATAGTGAATGGAAAGATATTGGTTCTAATGCATCTTCAGAATGTAATTCTACCTTTTATTGTAATAATGTTAGTTGGATAGATAGTTATAATACTGAATATACTTGGAGTGTTAATGTATCAGATAACTGTACTTCTGGTAAAGGGTGGTCTAATCAAACATTTACTTTTACAACAATAGATTATACACCTGATGCACCGACCATTACAGGGGCAACTGCTGATAGTCCATCACAAATCACAATCACTTGGACAGATGATGATGAGGCAGATTCTACATACATTGAATGGGATTCTCAAAATGATGATAGTTGGAATCGTGGCGACCATAACGATACAACTATTAATGCAACATCTGGTTCTGAATCACATACAGGTTTATCATCTGGAACAACATATTATTATAAAGCGTGGTCTTGGAATGCTTCGCAAGCAATTTGGAGTTCAGGTTCAAATATTGTTAGTGCTAAAACTCGTGGTTTAGTTTGGCACTCTAAAACATTTGGTGGTAGTGTTACTGTAACAGGCGGTGAAGCAATAGATTGTGAATTAAATTCGACTAACTGGATTATAGGTGAGTTAGGAGTAGGAAATTCTGCTGTAAAGAATTTCAAATTCTGGCAGAATGGTACTGCTAATATAGATGTAGAAATCGGTGTAAGCAATATCAATTTTACATTTGTTAATTACACTGATTGGGATGCAAGTGGTTTCAATCAATTTTGCGCTAACTTTACAAACGACAGCTGGGTAACTGAAACGAATATACTTACAAGTCCATTCAATGGTACACTTAAATATAATTTTGCCCCAGGCAATTTTGATTTTGGTGTACGTATTTGGATGCCGAAAACTATGAGTGTTGAAAGTAAGAGAGAAGATTTCGAGGTGATTTTAACTGTTACAGAGCATACATGAAAATAACGGGCAGGACGGCAATAGAAAAATCCTATCTTGTGGGGTAGTTGAAGAGGTGAAGAGCATATGAAAAACAAAATTGTGGTATTACTGGTCGTATCTGCTGTATTCGGTATGCTTGCTGCCCCTATAGGGTTTGCAAGTGATACAACAGTTACAGGTACATTCACAGCAACTGCATCATTAGATGTTGATGTAAACAGATCTACAGCAGCATTTGGTACTATAACTGTAAGTGATCACTTTACTGTACCATTTAAATTAGTTAATAATGGTACTGTTGCTGCTGATGTAACTCAAGACCAAGCAGTAAAAGACAGCGGTGATATGACTATCGGAACCAATGGATCTCTAGCACAAGACGAGTATAGCGTTGTAATGAATGTATCAGAAGTTTGGACAGATATAGGACAAAACGATAATACAGAAATAGCAGATGGATTAGCAGCATCCGGGGAAAAAGGTTATAATATAACAGTTTACATTGGTCCCTCGTTAAGTGCAGAATCACATGCAGATGAACAATTTAGCATAGATGTTACTGTAGCGGCTGATACATAAGGTGATATCACATGAAACATAAAATTTGCTTGATAATGATTCTTTTGTTATCAAGCATCTTATTTATTTCTAATGCTAACGCCGTAGATATATCATTAGTGAATAGTATAGGTATACACACGTTTGATTATGATGATACAGGAAATGTGTTAATATCAAAGGGTAGTGTTCCCATTGAAAATCAAGATAAAGAGAATAGCATTCATATAACATTATCAACATCAAATGATTTACTAAATACCGATTTAGGTCCTAACAGAGAACCAAGAAAGCATAACATAAATCAAAAAGTTTATTTTTATCCGCTTGTTGATACAAGTTGGGTAGAGTTCGAAGAAGATAGTTTCACTATTCCACCCGCTTCTGTTAGAATCGCTAATTATACTTTGGTGATACCTGTAGATGAATTGCCATCATATGTAAACGCTACAAATGGTTTCATTGGTTACATAAAGATAATTTGTGGTTCAGAACCAACTTCGGGTAGTGGAGCAAGTGTAGGAGTAAAATACACATATAAACTATTCGTAATTTTTCACGAAACATTTCCATTTCCAATTCCATTATACTATATCATTTCTGTAATAGTGCTTTCTATTGCTTTGATATATCTAGTAATCAGATTACGAATAAAAGATAAGAAGAAATCGAAACACCTTTGAAGGAGGTCATTAGAATTAAGAAAATTACCGTTGCGGTAATACTGATACTGATAGTATCTTTGCCTGCAACATACGCAAGTAATGAAGTAACTTGCTCTTTCAATGCAAGTGACCCAAATTATGGGAGTAGTGCAATAATGGAATTACCTGAACCTGAAAATAAATCTTGGAGAGATACAGATAATCATTCAATGAAAGTTAAAGTATCAAATCAATTAGGTGAAACTATGGATGTATCATTCTATTGGCATAACAATCACACTCTTATAGGCGAAGATACAGATGTAGCTAACGATACATACGCAAACGTAACTGTCGGATTTAGTTATGTAGAATATGAAAATTATACTTGGTATGTAAATGTAACTGCAACGCACTACGATAACCAAAGTGCAAAGTGGTGGTTTAAAGGAGAAGCACACAATTGGGATATCAATAGAGATGAAGATATTAATATAGTTGATGTAACAGGAGTTACAGCACACTATGGTGAAACAGATGAAACACCACATTGGATTAGAGCAGATTGTGCAGAAAATGGTGATATAAATATTGTTGATGTTACAACAGTAACATCGCATTATGGAGAGTCGTATTGATGAAATATGTGAAATATTTAATTGTGATATTAGGATTATTCTTTATTTTATTATTATCTTATAGTGTTAGTGCTGAATGGCATTCTCAAAGTTTCGGTGGAAGTGTTACAGTAGAACCTTGGATTAATAGTGCCCCTACTTTTAGTGATAATTCACCATCTGGTTCAGGCATAGAATTAAATGTAAATTTATCAGTTGTTGTTACGGATGCTAATGGGAATGAATCAACAGTTTATTGGAAGATTGATACTGATTCAAATGTGAACGATACAAGTGTTGCACATATCAATACTTCTATTTTGAATGAAACTGCTTATTATAATTATTCTTCTGAAGTAGATTCGTATTCTACTACTTATTATGTTGGAGTATGGGCTAATGATACACACGACAATTCTTCTATCTATTGGAGTTTTACTACAGTTAATCAACCTGAACCTTATGTTTATGATGAATCACCAACGAACGGTTCAACAGATGAAGTAACAACAGGTATAACATTATCAATTAATGTAACAGAATATCAAGGACAAAAATTCAATATCACTTGGTCAACGAATGCAAGTGCTTGGACTGCTTATAATTCTTCTTGTGATAATGGTACTTTTACACAAGATATAACTTGGGCTGATACTGAATCTACTAAATATTGGTGGAATGTATCTGTTAATGATACTGCTGGAAATTGGAATAATAAAACATATCATTTTACTACAGGCAGTTTTGAATGGGGAAATTGGTCTGTTTATTGGAAGTTAGGTCAAACATCAATTTATGATGTTAATCTAAATATGGGTGTGAATATTGTTGATGTTACTTCTGTTACCAGTCATTATGGAGAATCTGGTGATCCAGGGTGGATTGATCAAGATATTAATAATGATGGTGATATTAATTATATAGATGTAAGTGGTATCGCAAACCACTTTGGAGAAGATTATACTTGAAGAAGGTGAAAATAATGAATAAAAAATCAATAAAAATATTGATAATATCAATAATGCTGATTTTGTCTACAATTGTTTTAACAACAACTGTAAGTGCTGATGATGAAGCTTGGGTTGTATATGTAACTCCAGAAGAACAAAGTGTTATTAATGGTTCGAGTTTCGAGATAAGTTTAACTGCAAATAACACACAAGGCGGTTCAGGATCTGCAGTTGGTGGTTGGGAGATAACTCAACTTAACTGGACTGTTGGTTTAGCCAACATAACATCAGCTACTGAAGGTAATTGGTTGTCAGATGTTGATTCTACTTTGTTTAGTGATGGTGATTTTCACAACGCAAGTGGAAACTTAACTGATAACTATTGTGCTATTCTTGGTACTGGAGATACATCAGTAAATGGAACAATGGTGACTTATAATTTCACTACTTTAAAAACAGGTGTTATTGAAATAACATTTTATGGTTTATTTTCTTATGGAGAAAATGAAATATGGTTTGCCGAAACTACAGGCAACATAACGGTGTATAATGATAGTGCGCCAGAAATAGTAGATAATTCTCCTGCTACTGGGACTACTGGAGATTTTTTTCTATTCAATGTTTCTGTTACTGATGATGTTGATAGTGCGCCGGCGCTTACGGTCAAAGTGAATTGGACGCATGACCCATCTTCAAGTAACGATTCAATGGAATATCAAGGTGGAACTTACTTTGAGAAACAGATAACATTGGATAATAGTGTTTCAGATTTAGCATATCATATATATGTTAATGATACAGTTCCAAATGCAAATTATACTGAAGAACTTACAGCAGGTGTAACAGATAATGATAAACCATTGAATAATACTAAAGTTAATGTTAGTGAAAAGTTTATGGGAGATGTAACAAAGATATTTAGTATTGATTGGACTAATATTTCTTGTAATGTTACAGATAACATAGCTGTAACTGGAGTATATCTTAACATAACAATAAATGGTTCAATCTATGATAATACTTCTGTTGTAGATAATAAAACAGCAGATAACAAGTATTTTAGAAATAACAGTTTTGCAACGGTTGGAACATATGTTGTATTCTTGCATTCATATGATGCTGCTTCAAACAAGAATAATACTGAAAATCAAACTTATGAGATATTCTATAAATGGGATTTAAATCAAGATAATGATGTAAACATAGTCGATATCACTTCCATAACAGGTGTTTATGGACAAACAGGTGATAATAGATGGATAAAACAAGATTGTGCATCTACTGGTGATGGAGATATCGACATTGTTGATATAACTACTGTAACCGCCCATTATGGCGAAACATATTAGGGAATGTAAATGAAGAAGAATATAAGTAAATTGATAATACTAATGCTATTGTTTAACTTACTGTTTGTAGGATTTATATCTGAAGTAAATGCTACAGGCACCACAACTTTAGTGATAGATCCAGAGAATACAAATGTAACTATAGGTGATTCTTTTATTGTTTATATCAATGCTACAATTGATACTGATGATGATATAGGTGGATTTGAGATAACATTTTTCAATTTTACTTCTGGTGTTGTGAATATCACTAAAGTTAATGAAGGTGATGTGTTTGACGCATATCCATCTTTATTTGATCCAGGTGATATCTATAATGATACAGGTAACGTAACAGATTCTTATGGTGCTATATTGGGAGTTGAAAATGTATCTGGTGCCAAATCTCTTGTTTATTATAATATATTAGCATACGGCGTAGGCGTATCACCTATCAATTTTAGTGCTGTTTTATCTTATAGTGAAAATACTTTTATTCATACTGATAGTTTTGGTAACATAACTGTTCATCCAGAATCTATTACAGGCGCAACTGCAACTAATCATTCACATAACAGAATCAATTTAACTTGGGATACGCCATTCGGGAATGGAACTGATAAATGTGTAGTATTCGCCAATTCTACTGGAAGTGCTGCTTCAAGAAGTCCAGGTGATGAAATTTACAACGGAACAAGTGATCATTATAATCATACAGGTTTAGATCCTAATCAACAATGGAATTATTCTTTCTGGGGTTGGAATGAAACTGCTAGATTGTATTCAATGCTATTTCAACAAGATTCTAACACAACACAAACTTCTCCAGGTACTAATACTTGGATAATTTTAGGTGATGCAACACCGGCAACTGGTTCAACTTACGCTTATAAAACATCGCAAGAAGTTAATATCACTATAATAGGCGGTTATCTTACAGATACAATACAACCTATAACACATGGAGCTTTTGGGGGAGCATCAGATGAATTGCCACATCAATATATCTGTTATATGAATATAACATTTGGCGCAACACAATATAATGAAACAGAAGATTATATTTTAGATAGATACAATGGTGTTGTTGATTGGTCTCCTGCTGGAGATGAACCAGCGCCTGGTGCATCTTATTCAGCAAATTACACATACATATACAATACAGATTCATCATTCAAGTATTGGATTAACACAACAGCAGGGCAAAAAACAGAATCATCTGTTAATTCTGGTTATAAAACTTATACAATGAGTGGTCTTACAGGTGGAACTGAATGGTGGAATGTTACTGCTGTATTTGATGGGAATAAAACCCAAGGCAATTATTCGTTTGATATCAATCGAAAACCAAGAGGCGGTGGGGATGGAGGAGATTGGAATGAGGATCCTGAAAATTCAGCGCCTTCTGTTTCTGTATCAACAGCATTAGCAGTAGATGTTGAAGATTTAGATGGCGATACTGTAAATGTAACTTTCTATTGGCAAAACGATACTCGAATAGATAACGATACTGTTGCTGGAGCAGGAACTGCTTCTGTTAATCCTTCAACTTTAGATTACAATACAGAATACGGCTGGTATGTGATTGCTGATGATTTTACTGATACAACAAGAGGACCCACAGCTGGGTATTGGACTTTTAATACATCTTCGTTGGGTATCAATCTAACAAAAGAATGGGTTTTAAATCCTGAAAACAACACTATAAGAAGTTGGATTAATGTAACTAATACTGGTACTGCTAACTTAACAGGCGTTAATATATGGGATAGAGAATGCCACGGCTTGAACCTTGTTAGTTATAATAATTCAGTTGATTTTTCAGGCAACGGTCATTGGAATTGGGAAGCTGCTTATCTTAACATATCAGGTTATGATAATCACACTTACAAGATAACTATGTTACATGAATATTATACACTTGTGCCTTTAGCAAATGGTAGTGAAGTTTGGAATTATGCAAACGTATCACATCTCGGTCAAACATCTGGACAGAATGTATCTGGCTACTTTGTGGGATTTACTGCAACTAAAGAAGCAAACGTATCAAAGATGAATAGCACAATACTTGATGTAACGTGGTGGATAAATATCACTAATTCAGGTGATTTCAATCTTACAAATGTAACAGTAAACGAAACCTATGATGATTTTATCAATTATACAAGTAGTAATGTTGATCCTTTTGATGAATCTAATGTTACGTTTGTTATACCATTTATTAAGCCAAGTGAAACATTTAGTTTAATGGTTAATATATCTGCGACACCTAACTCAATAACTAATGGTTCAACAGTTTATAACAATATCACTATACGTTCTGACCAGTTAGAAGAACAAACATTTAGTGAATCTTTGAGTTATGGTGGACGTACTGAAACTTTGAGAATTACATACGACACGACCTTGACCGATGTATCAGTATATGGAGATTCGTTGGTAATTATAATAGGCGTATTACTAACAATCTCTGCTTTGCTGATAGTAGTTGGATTGTTGTATAAATTCGGTTATCTCGGGAGAGGTGAGCAATAGGCAAGAAAAATATGTGGTCTCTCGAAAGAGGGACCACCTTTCCTCCAAATGAGGTGTAAGATATGAAAAAGGTAAAAATAATAGAAGTAAAGCCGATGAAAATAAATTGGGTAAACGAAAGACATGATACAGATGGTGATATGATACCAAACTACTTTGATTGTAATCCTTGGAATCCTAATGAGCAAGGTTGGTTACACGATACTATAGATAAATTAAAAGATAGACATTCTGAAGTTAAGCAAATGAAAAAAGAAAGAAAAGGTAAAGAAGCTTATTTTTCTGCTGCTAAACAAGATGCACAACAACATGCACAAGTAGAAGCTGAAATACAAAAACAAGTTGATAGAGCAAAAAAACCTGTTTATCTATATGCAAAGATGGGAGATCCAAGATTGAAAGGTGGATTAAAATGGTATTTTATTGGTGGTTACGAAAGAGGCAATATCAATCAAGTTGTAAGAGAGTTATCATCACGACAAAATGTGCACGGTGTTGAATCATCTGATAGAGCAGATATGGAAGGTTATCTTAATAGAAGGGATTTCGGTGAAGCAGTTAAGAAATATGGTAGTGAAAGATGGACTGGTAAAGATAAAGAAGGTAAAAAAGTTTATAGTGGTTGGAAAGAAAATGTAGAAAGAGGTTTAATGTCAAAAGATAAACAAGAAAGATTGAAAAGATTGAAATCTTATCAAAAGAGGTTAGCTATTGAAAGAGCAATCACCGGTGCGCCACAAGTTATTGTGCATACAGGTGATGAATTTAATAGTATAGTAAGTAATAGGCGTCCTAAAAAAAGGATGATTTATCAAACGTATCCCCCAAGAATGAGAGGGGAAGAAAATATAGGAGGTGAATAGATGAAAATGAAAAAAATAAAAATAATACCAGTAAAGTGGATACCAGACAAGCATGACACAGATGGAGATGGTGTACCAAACTACAAAGATTGTGTACCTTGGGACTCAAAAAGGCAACACTTTAAGCCATTCGGTGTTTATTCTATAGGTAACAACAGATACGCAGTATATCAACAGCAATTAATGGGTGCTGGTTATGTAAAGAGAGGCAAACCATTATTTGTTGGCACCGAATACGAAGCGAAGCAGTTTATAAATCAGATACCCGTAAATCCAGAAAGTTACGACGCTGAAACATCTATATTCGAGAGGTAATAGAAAATGAAGGCGAAATTCACAATAGAATTAGAAGCAGATAAAGAAGAAATAAATGATTTCGTGAAGAACATAAATCATTTTGTGCATAGACGTGATAATATACTCATAGATGTAAAACCAGTTGGCGGTTATATACCAAGATTCTATTTACCCAAAAGAAATTATTTAAAAATAAAAGGGAGGTGATAATATATGGCAAGAAAAAGAATTGTAGCAACAAGTGCTAAATCAGCTCGTAGAAAAGCAGGTGGAAAAACAATTGTTGTTACAAAAGTCAATTATATCAAAGGTTCTAAAAAAGGCAACAAAAAGACCTATGATGTAACTACTAAAAAGAAATAAGGATTTATTTATAGTTTGAACAAAAAAATAAATAGGAGGTAGTAGCCAATGAAAAAGAAAAATAAATACACAAAAGCCGAACATAAAAAAGCAGCTAAAAAAGCTTGGCGTACACGCCGAAAGAAATACGGCAAAAACGGCGTACGAGGTTAAGCTTTTTTGTTTGTAAGTGGGGTTGATAAAACCCTTCTTCTGTTGTCAATCCCATTTACCTGCTAAAATATCAACGAAAAGTATATACTTAACGTGTTAGAAATCCATTACCGTGGATCTTTATATCAGTAAAGTTGAAAAAACTATGGAATATAGAAAAATTAATTCAAAATACATTGATGATATTCTCAAACTTGATAGTAGATTTGGATCTCCTTGGTCAAGAGGACTTTATTTAGATAGATTATCAATGTTTCCCGATTTATCATATGGTGTTTTTAAAAATGGTAAACTTATTGGGTTTATTTTAGGCAAAAAAGAACCTATTGGTAATATCAAGATTAGTAGATTGGTTGTTGATGAGAAATACGAAGGTCGTGGCATAGGCGGACATTTAGTTGATGTTTTAACTAAAAAAGCTGATGAGAAAACGAAGAAGATGAGATCTATTATTCGTGAAAGTAACAAACGCTCAATCAAGTTGCATAAGCACCGTGGTTTTGAGATTTATGATTATCATACTTATAAAGATGGTGAAAAAGGAATTAAATTTTTAAAGAGGTTATGAAATGAAATGGTTTGTAATGAAAAAAGTGGATGAAATATCACATTATGGTTATAGTGAAATAGTTTATCATAAAGCAAGTAAGTATTTCTCAACTAAAAAGAAAGCGCAAAATGAAATGAAGAAAATGAAAAAGAAACATCCAAAAACATATTATAAAATAGGTGGTGAACCTGAATGAAGAAGATAAAAGTTATACCAATTAAATTGAATTTAGATACAGATGGCGATGGAGTTAAGGATTGTAAGGACTGTAAACCTTTCAACCCATATAAGCAACACACGAAGAAATGGAAAGAAAAGATGTTGAAAGAAGAACGATTCAAACGAGAACACGCTGATGATATAATATGGCATTTAGATAGGGGATTTTCTGAAGGACAAGCATTAACAAGAATGAAAAAGAAACGAAGTTCTAATCTTGAAAAACTAATATCAAGGCACGAAAGAATATCAAAGATACCTAATGCAACTGCTTTTTGTGGTGATGATATAAGAAGAACAAAAGATGTTGTTATGTATATTCACGATAATAAATTGAAAGATTTAGGTTCAGAGATAAGATTATGAAAACGATAAAGAGATTGGGATTGGAGAAAGAGTTTGAAGCATGGAAAAAAGATATACTTGATAAAAGACCTTTGGTTTTGGATGATTTTAAGATTGGTGATAAAGTATTGTTTGTGAGAGGAGATATACCTAATAGTCCATTTTTGAATAAGAAAGGAAAAGTTATAGGAAAAACTGGTAACCTTCTTCTTGTAGACCTAGAAGGATATGGAGAAGGTAACTTTTATCCTTATAAATTTAAGTTGATATAATGACCCAAAGAAAACGTGTTAAGATAGAACAAACACCGAATTATATCATATACAGATATGGCTATCTTAATGATGCTCGAAAGAAACAAGAACAGTTGGAGAATGAATATGGTTACGAATTTGATATATACAAAGAGAAATTTAAAGGCGGTTATGATTATTTTATAGCGGAGCCCATAAGATGAGTAAAGATACAATTAAGCGATTAGGATTAGAAAAAGAATTCAAAAAGTGGATGATAGATATAAATAAACCTGTTAAATTTAGAGCAGGCGATAGAGTTATGATAACAGGTAAAGCAGAATCACACAAACATGGATTTACTGATAGTTGGGTTAGAGAAATGGATAACACGATAGGAACTGTGGGCACAATAAGAGAAATTGATGAAAGTGGTAATGTCGCAGTATTTTTTACATATGAATATAACTATTTTTGGTATCCTAAATTTGTTTTGAAAAAGGTTGAAAGATGAAATTCATAAGAGCAACAGATAGCAGTAAATACAAGAAATCCCGTAGATTAACCTATATGAAACCATCTGAATTTCTCGATTTATCACTTCCACAAAAACCCACTAAAAGTAAATACGATTCTCAATATTACGAAAAAGAATCACTTGATAATCTCGAAAAGCGTATGAAGCGTGGGTTAGAGATAGATGCGCCTTCTTTTGATGTTGATATCAAACACAAGGCAATCGTTGGTCACGCTGGACGACATCGTGCTTTTACAGCACATAAGTTGGGAATATCAAAGATACCTGTTTATGTGTATTACAAAGAAGGTCCCTATTATATTGAGCAGTTAGGCACAAATATCAAAGATGTTGAGAAATTTAAACCGAAAAGTGAGTTGTTTGGGTTGCATTTGAAATGAAAACTATAAAAAGATTAGGATTAGAAAAAGAGTTCAAGAATTGGTTAAAAGATATTAAAGATAATCCTTTTAGAAGAAATCAAAGACTTGAATTGATGAATATGGAAGATATGCCAAGAAGAATGTTTAAAGGTCAAATGGTACGAGTTGTTGCAACAGATTATGGAGATAATGTTTTACTTTATAGTGAAGGCAGAACTTTTAGATTTCCAAAAAAAGAGATGAAGAAGCATTTTAAGGTGTTATATTGAAAAAGAATATTATCAAGAAACTTGGTATGGAAAAAGAATTCAAAAATTGGGTTAAGAATATAGAATCAAGACAAGGTATAGATATCGGTTCAAGAGTTGAGTTAATTGAAAATTTTAGAATATATCCTATAGGAGCAAAAGGCACCGTTAAAGGTTCTAAACCTTCTAGATTAGAACCTGGAATAAGATTACTTACAGTATCACTTGATAATTATGAAACTACACATATTTATGATAAGAGGTTCAAGTTGATAAAATGAAGAAAAAGAAAAACACTTTGAAGCGATTGGGTATGGAAAAAGAATTTAACAATTGGGTTAAAGATATTCGTTCAAAGCCAAGAATGCAAGTTGGTTCAAGAGTAAGAATAAAAGAAAATGTTAAAAGATATAATTTAACAACACCATTTAGTGAAGGTGTTATTGTTGAATATGAGCCGGTTACTTCATCAATGTGGATAAAATTTGATAAACTTACTTGCCCAAGAGAAAGATTAAGTGAAACATCACGAAGGAAATTTCAGATTGAAAAAAGATATGTTGAATTGATATGAAGAAAAGCAACACGTTAAAACGATTGGGATTAGAAAAGGAATTTGCTAATTGGTTAGTTGATATCAGAAAACGAGAAAGCGGATTTAAAATAGGGGATAAAGTTTTTTTGAATATACCTAATAAATCTTTTGAAGATTATTGGAAATATTATGGTGTTCGTAGTGGATCTGAAGGAACTATTGAAAGAGATGCAGGAAAATGTTCAATTCATGGAGAAAATAAAGAATGTTATCAAATTGACTTCGGTAGACGTATGTTATATGTGCCAAAAAATCAGTTGAGGAGGCGAAATTATTAGCAAAAATACATTAAAAAAACTTGGATTAGAAAAAGAATTCGCAAATTGGAAGAAAACAATTAACGATAAAGTTGAATTATCATTTGATAAACTTACTGTTGGTACTAAATTTGAAGTAATAAAAGGACCCTTTAAAGGAGAAAGAGGTATAATTAAGAGTAGAACTCCTTCTATTTGTTATTGTGATATTGGTGAAGATGTTGATGTTACTTTAGAAAAAGAAACTTTTGATTATATTAAGATTTTATAATTTTTTAAAAACCGATACCATTATAACGGTAACTGCCTATATATAGATTACTATATAGAAAAAATATAGTTGATATATAGGGTGTTTCTATGGAAGTAAAAAAAATATCTATGGATATTCCCGTTGAAGATTATAATTGGTTAAAAGACGAGAATATCAATATGACCGAACTTTTTAAAGGGGCTATTGAAAGAGTAAGATACAATAAAACAGAAAAAGTATCGCCATTGATGTTTTTAGCATCAATAATGGGAATTGTTTTCTCTATTGCATTGATTGGAATAGGTTTAACACCAACACCAATACATTTTTTCACAAGAGGTTTCTTGTGTGTGTTGGGAGGAGTTATGGCAGTATCAACCATGACAGCATATATAAGAAGTAAAAGGAAATAAGTAGTATGATGAGGGGAGATTATAATCCTAATGCTATTCAGGATGCTTCATTAACTGCTGTAGAGTATATACTCGACCCCTCAATACCAGCTTCTCAAAGAAAGTATTTTGAAAGATTTTATGTTTTATTCACAAACATAATGGCGCTTGGTAATATTCAGAGAAGGGAAATATTTGCTATTATACTTGCTTTTGATGAAATAACACTTCTTATGGAAATGGGTTTATATGAAGAAGCTCGTCAATTAATGGGAAGGGAATTGATGAAAATGCAAGTATCACGTTCTGTTGATGGTTTCCAAACTTTGTTTGGTCAACACGGCATACAGAGAACAGAACATATAGAGAAAGTGTTAGCAAGAACCAAGAAAAGAAAGGGTATAATAAATAGAATCGCTGGTGGATTTGGTGGAAAGAAGAAACAAGAATATATAGAGGAGGAAGTATATTGATATTTGCATTAGCTTTTATATTTTTAATAGCAGGAGTATTCTTATGTGGAATAGTAGGTTTAATGCCTATACAGATACAAATGGTAATACCCGATATGTTTAGAGTAGTGTTTTTCTTTTTAGGCGGTATCATTTCTGCAATAGGACTTATCATTCTACGTGGAAGAGCAGAAAAAACAGGTTCTATACATCTGTTAGAATTTGGTAGACCAGGAACAGTTAATTGGTTTTATTTTTATAAAGATGATACTATGAAGATAACACCTGCTATAAGAGATGTTGAAGCACAACTTTATTCTAAAGAGTTAGATGCTCAAATAACTGAATTGAAATCGTATAGATTATTTGATCACTCTATAAGAATTGTGCCAGAAGGTGTTGGTCACGCTGTAGATTTAGATATGGTTTTGTATTCTAATCTGTTTAGGTCTAAATGGGGTTTTCAATCTATACGTTCAGCTAGAAGAAATATTTTTTCAAGTATGATAAATATGTTTAGGCAACCAGAGTTAAGTGAATTGCCCAAAGAGAAAATGTTAGTATCAAAAGGTGAAGAAGATGGCGAGAATAAATAAGAGAGTTAAAGATTTACAAGATGAAATAAATGAGGATTTTTATAAATCACAAGAACCTGGTTACAGTAGTAATCAGAGAGATGTGCAACAACATATGCGAACACCTCCTTCAAGGGTGTATTACTCGGACCGTGAGGAATCTCACGGTTTCGGTGATACACGAGATTCTGTTGGTATAGCAAAAGATATAGAAGATAATCCAATGCCACCTGGAATATGTGAAGTTATGATAGGTGGTCGTCCAGTTGATTTACATATGTTTGAAGATTATATGGTGTGGAGAATATCACCATATCAAATGAGAACTGTTTTAAGATATAGAACTGCAAGAATAATGGAAGAGATAAAAAATTATTCATCTTCACCTAAAGCAAAGTTTGGTTCAAATATATTCATACTTATCATTATAGCAGTTGCTTTTCTTGTAATAGGTGTATTGGTTCTTATGTATATGCCACAAATTACGCAATTCTTTAAGGGTTTCGTATGAGTAAATTGATTGATTCTATACGAGAACAATTTCGAAGTGCTAAAGATCAATTAATGTTTAGTTGGGATAAAGGTGCCAATATTGGCAAACATATGAAGAAATCACATAAGAATAAGTTAAAAAAATTGAGAGGTAAGAAAGATGAAAAATAGAGCTAAAGGTAGTTTTTTAATATTAATGATAGTTTTTATCATATTCTCAATGGGTTGGTTTGTATTAAATACTGTTAATAGCCAAATAGATGGGCAGAATGATTATATGAATACAACTGCTTATACTTCGAATACAGTATTCAGTATTGTCAATGTTGTAATGGTTGTAGGTGCTATTGTAGTTTGCGTTGGTTTAGCAAGTTGGTATGTATCAACACCAGAAAGATACAAGAAAGGTAATAAGTATGTAAGAATGTTGATAGATTTTTTAGATACAACTACTTATTATTTTGCTTATGGTTTACTTGCTATTGTATGTATAGGTATCCCAACGATACTGATATATCTTGCTTACAGATTAGCAGTATATTCAGCAGAAACAGGTGTTGGTTTAGAGATAGGGAAATGGGCAATAGTAATTATCGTACTCTATTTCGGAATTGCTGGACTTGGTTATCTGTTTAAACGTAAGATATGGGATAAGTGGAAAAAGAGAAGATCAGAAAGCGAAGAAAAAGAATATAAAGATAACTTTAAATATCTACCAGGGTTGTTTAAATGAAATCTTATGATGATTTATCAGATAAAGAACAAGAAAAACTTGCTTCATATATACAATCTATAACTTATTTTAAGTTAAGAAGTAATCAAACAAATTCAGAATATATGATGTTCTTGATATGGGTATCAATTTTAGCATCTGCGTTTTTAGTGTCTGGTTGTGTTTTGGCATCCAATTTTCCATCAATTGCAGAAATGTTTTTAATTGTTTCTATAATAACATTCATTTCAGGGTTGGTAATTTATTCGTTACTTTGCGTATATCAATTTTATCTTGAAGAAAGAATTAACAGGATGCTGTTTCTTATATACGGTTATACAGGTATAAAAACAGAAGTTTTCGATATCAAAAAATCTGATATTGATAGTTTGAAAAAAGTTTATAAAAAGAGGTAATGTAAATGTTTGATGTAGAAGCAAAAGAAGCTAATGTTTCATCTTTAGAGTTGTTATTGATGAGAAGATTAGAAAAGGCGTTTGAAGCAGTTGATGCACATCAAGGAGAAATCTTTGATGAGATTGTAGAAGAAATGGAAATGTTATTCAAGTTGAAACCAAAGATATACAAACAACTACTTGCTTACAAAGAAGAATTAACTAAAAACATAACAATATTAGCTGAACGAGCAGGACAGTTAGCAGGCGCCGCTAGAAACGAGATACAAAGAAGGGCATTTTATGAAGGTGAAGTAGATTCGATTGAATGGGATGCAAGAAAAGATTATCTTGACCAGATTGTATCAATAATGGGAACTAACCAAATGATACCGATGGAAACTGTAGAACCAGCAACGCTTGAAAGAGCAGAACCGATTGAAGAAGCACCAGAAGAAGAAGAAGAAACTACTGATGAACCAGAAGAAAAACCTTTAAAAAAGAAAGATAAACCAAAATTATCATTTACACCTAAAAAATCTGATAAAGAGTTTGAAGTATAATGGTATCAAAGTTAGAGATTATTGCAGGTCAAATTCGTGATAGAATTCATAATCATGACCCTGACCACGGTGGAGTGTTTTTAGAAGTAACAGGATCACCAGGTTCAGGAAAAACAAGTTCTATGTTATCAATGATAAGAACTATAATGAAAGAGCATCCTGATGAGAAGATATTTTTCAGTAATACTTATTTTGCGCCTATGCAGAGTTTGAGAATAGGTATGGAGAACCATAAGATACTTATTAAGAGAGGTGCTAAAGTTACCTTTCACGATAGGGATAAGAGATTGAAACAGATTTATCCTAAAATTACATATTTCTCTGATTTTGATGAATTGTATGATAGTGCAGAAGCAGGTAAGATAAATGCTGTTTTCTTTGGTAATAGAGCTGAATGGAGAAAATTTTTACATTACTTGCGAAGTGTTGGGGAATGGTGCCACGTATGTTTTGATGAGTTTGGTGAAGTAGCACCTGCTCATAAAGCGGGAAAAGAGTATTGGAATATAGGTAAATTCTCTGATGATTTGAAAGAAGTAAGAAAGTGTATGATAAACGTATTTGAGAACACACAATCAGTTACAGATATTGATTTTAGGGTTAGAACGAAAATAATGGTCTTTATTTATTTACCTGGAGCAAGAGCAAACAAGAATGGTAGAGTTACACAAGCAGCAATTGATAATTTAGATTTGAATCGTAAAAAGGGTAATGAGGCGTATCTTGAGTTTTCTGGTCGTTTCGGTAAACTACGTTTTAGAGATATATTTCCTCCAGCGAAACAACATTGGGAAGCAAGAATACCTGAAGTTTTAGAAGGAGAAGAAGATGAACAAAAAGGAAACGAAAGCGCTTCAAGTAAGAGCGACTCTTAAAGATACACGGCGACGTCAAGATGAACTTTTTGAACTTCTTCGTAAAAAAATATATTATAACACATCATTAAGTATTGAAGAAAGAAAGATTTTTTCTGGCTTAACTTCAGAAGCAATGCTTTCACAAGCGTATAGGCATTGTTATTATCTTGCGCCTGATAACAAAAGAATAGATTTAGGTTCAATACGTTTTTTATGTCTTAATTTGTTAGATGTATCTGGCAAAGCTATCAATATAAAGGATCCAACAACTGATAGTAAATATAGAGTATCAATAAAAGAGATTTGGGAAATTTTGTATAATAAGTGCAAAGAAACAAGTCAAGCAGCGCTAAGAGAAGCGTTGAAGATGAGTAAAGAGTTACCTAAAAGAGAAGAACCAACTTCACTTGATTACTCCTCTGAAGATTAAAGTATGGATAATTACACAATCTTTATAAACTATTTTTTGATTTTGTTTTTTAAAAGGTGATATAAAAAATGAAAACGAAAAGTATGTTGACGCTGATGATTTTCATAGTGATGCTTGGTGTGATCGCTATAGTATTTACAACATGCATAACAATAGTACCTGCAGGGCATGTTGGAGTACATGATTTATTCGGTAAAGTAAGTAAAGATGAATTTCAACCAGGATTGAAGTTTAAGAATCCATTTGCTCATATTGAAATGATGAGTGTAAAAACACAAGAATATACAATGACATATACAAAAGGTGAAGGAGCAATTCACGGATCAGATGTTATATCTTCTCTAACAAAAGAGGGATTAACAGTTAATTTAGATATGACAGTTCTTTATCGTTTGAGATCAGATTACGCAAACGAAGTCTATAAAACTATTGGACCTGATTATGTTAATGTTATTGTAAGACCACAAATCAGAACAGCAATACGAGATGTAGTGGCTTTATATGAAGCAAAACAAATCTATAGTGCTGATAGACAAAAAGTTGCACTAGAGATTTTTGATGAAATGGAACCTGTTTTATCAAAAAGAGGGATAGTATTAGAAAGTGTTTTATTGAGACATGTACAACTTCCAGCAGAATTAACTACAGCAATTGAGGCAAAATTAACTGCTGAACAAAATATAGAAAAGAAAGCTTTTGAAGTTCAGGAAGCACAACAAGAAGCAAATAGAAAAAGAGAAGAAGCACGAGGTATAGCCGACGCAAATATTATTATATCAAATAGTTTAACTAACAATTATTTGAGATGGTATTGGATAAACGGGTTACAAGAGCAAGATTCAATCTATTATGTGCCTGTTGGTTCTGACGGATTACCTATAATGAAAATTATAGAGTGATAAACATGACCGTTTTTTCAAGGGAAGAAGAAGTAAGAGCAATTTCTTCTGCTTTTCTTTCTCTTATTTTATTTATAACAACTATTATCTCTGGATTTTCAGGTTCGCCTATTTGGGTAGGTCTTTTTATAATATCAGTTGCTTTTTTAATACCTATAATAAGAATATTTTTAGAACAAACAGAATAGTTTGATATGGTAAATACCGAAATCTTTATAAAGCGATAAAACATTCTACCTATGGAGTGATCTGAAATGAACGAGCAAAATTCCCAAAAAAAGCAATTGAGTTATCAAGATGTGAAAAACATCTTAGAGAATTTTAAAGATAAGAAAGATTTTGATATTAAAGTTGATAAATTAGGTGCTATTACTGTAAAGTATAACGGTAAAAATCAAGAGTATTTTACCGAAAGAAATTACGGCATAGCACACGGCTATCAAAAGAGTGGTAGTTGGAATACTGATAAGTTACGAGATTATCAATCTTTAGAAAGAGCAATTAACAATCTTTTTGATGATAATTATCAACATAGTGTTATACCTAAAGAAATAACAGTAGAACACAAACCTGTTGATACATCTGAATACAAATCTCTTATACCTGAAAACTTTAAGTATTTTACAAGAGAGTTATGTGGCAACTTAACTGATTATGAAGTTTTTGAGAGAGCACTTGAGCAAGGTAAGAATGTGTTACTTATCGGTCCTACAGGTTCAGGTAAAACTACTTTACCACGATATTATTGTGCACAACATAAAACACCTTACATTAGAGTATCACTAAACGGCGGTTGCACAGTAGAAGATTTAGTTGGACATTACGTTATCAAAACTGATGAACACGGTAATCAAGTAACAGAGTGGGTTGACGGACTTTTAACAATTGCTTGCCGTAAAGGGTATATAGTTGTTTTAGATGAGATAAACGCCGCTTCAAGTGAAATCTTATTCAAACTGAATTCTTTACTTGATGATGAACGTATCTTAATCCTTTCAGAAAAGGACGGCGAAATAGTAAATCCACACCCAGAGTTTCGTTTTATCGCCACTTGTAATCCAACAGAACTGGGTTATTCTGGAACAAAAGAACTTAATGAGGCATTACTTGATAGATTTCAAATGATTATGTATGTTGATTACAACGAGCAAGTTGAACGTAAAATCTTGAAACAGATACTAAAACTTGAAGATGTTGATAAAGTCCAGAATTTCGCCAAAGCTGTAAGAAGTGCTTACACTAACGCTGAGATACTTACACCACTATCTACAAGAACACTTATCAATCTCGCCGATTTAATGAATCAGGGAATGACAGATTTAATAGAAAACAGGTTCAAAGAATCAGAGAGAACGATAATATCTGACCAGATAGATATGCACATTAAAACGAAAAACAAACTAAACGAAGATAATGAGGGAGTTGGTAACGCTGATGATACCACTCCAACTACTCCCTCATCTTAATCTTTTTGAGGTCGATTAAATGAAAACTGTAAAAGAGATACATAAGGGCTATCAAACAAGAACAACAATATTTATAATGTTATCTATACCTATTGCTATTGGTGGATATATTTTAAATAATAATTTTATATTGGGATATGGTATAGCATCACTTATTGTTGCATTCTCTTTATATCCTAGCCCAAAAGATTGTAGGTGAAATAAGATGAAAAGAAATGAGTTGTTAGATTGTTTATTTAGTTACGGTTTATCATTAGGTATTATATGTATTGCTGTTTTTGCTATACTATTATCATTGAAACTTGATAGTGTTATACCACAGTTTGCTTTTCTTGGTTTATATGGTGTTGGTAGTGCATCATTAGCTATTGGAATGTTATCAGATATTGTGTTGAGTAGATAAGTATGGAAAACACCGAAATACTTATAAAGGGATAAATTATTCTACCTATGGAGTGAAATCGAATGGAAATGAATAAAACCCGGACTTTGATACGAGAGCAGAGGTTAGAAAAGTTTGCTCGTATTTTATCAAACAGATATAGTATTGAGTTGAAACTATCACCTGCTACGCATAAAGTTGGTTGTTGTGATACTACTAAAAAGATTTGGATATCATCTACGATTGATAAAGACCCAATACACAATTTACTTTTACAGAAAGCAACTGCTTTACATGAATTAGGACATATGCTTTACACAAACAGTAAATCTTGGGAAAAGATGTGTGTTTCACCGAGATTTGCAAACATCATAGAGGACGGCAGAGTAGAAGAAGGAGTTAGCAGAATGTTTTCCAAAGCAAGATTATACTTTATCTACTTAAACAGAAAACTTAACCCAGTAGTTATTCACAAGAAAGAAGATTTAACTTTAGATATCAATAAAATGGTATATGAGTTAGTTTTCAGAGAAGCGAAACGTAATGTTGGGATACCACAACTTCCTTTAGATATCAAATTGAAATTAAGAAGATACTTGAATGATGATTACGATTGGATACTTGAGAAAACAAGAGATTGTATAAACGCTAATACAGAAGATGAAGCAGCTAAACTTGCTTACGATTTAGAAATGAAACTTCAATTCATAACTAAAAAAGAATGTGAAATAGGTAAATTTGATAAATCTTTAGATACTTGTGGAGCACAATCAAGACAAATGCCACAAATGACAGAAGATGATATAGTTGATAAACTTGAAGAATTAAATAAGTTAGAACAAGAACAAATCGATAATCAAATAAAAGCAGAAGATGAGCAACAGAAATTACAAGAATCACTAAAACAAGAACCAGAGATAAGAGAGAATATCAGTAAAACAGAATACAAACCACAAGAAGTAGAAGATGTATCAGTTGAAGAAGAAATGATTGATAATTTTTTTGGTAGAAAAACAAGTGTTGAACCAGATGATAAGAAACAAGAAGAAAAGAAAAATACTGGAAACGGCGAAACACCTGTTGATAAAGCTAAAAAACCAGATATACCTGGACAACTACCTGATATTGACGATATCACTAAACAAATAGAAGATAGTTTGAAATCGATTACTGACCAAGTTGAAGATAGAATATCAAAAGACGCTGAGAATGAATTAAGAAATGAGAATGATACTATACAATCAGGTGAAATAGATCCAGAATTTGATTCATATAATACTATTGATACTGATGATTTGAGACCAATGGGAGGTTACGGCAATTTATTACGACCTGTTGATGTTACTAAACTTGATCCTGTTGCCAGAAGAATATCAAGAAACTTTAAGATAATTGCTCAATACGGTGACGGCTGGATACACAATCAAACTCGTGGTAGATTAGAAATGCACAAGATACACACTATCATAGATAAGAATAAAAGACCAAGAGTATTCAGAAAGAAAGATGAAGTAGAAGCAGTTGACCTTGCTGTTGTTACTTTACTGGACGCAAGTGGTTCTATGAAAACACGAAGATTCGTTGCTACTGATACTGCTTATACAATATCAAGAGCACTTGAGTTGGGTAACTATAAATCAGAAGTTGTGCAGTTTGGTGTTAAAGCAGGTTCTACTGAAGTATTCGGTGTTAAATCATTTAATCAGAAAACACAATATGCAAGAAAGAGATTTAAACCTGTAGCAGAAGGTTATACGCCACTATTAGAGGCACTTGAGGGAGCAGATAGGTCGTTATCAAATCAAGACGCTAAACGTAAAGTGTGTTTCGTTATAACTGACGGATATCCATTTGCAGGACAAGGAAGTCAAAGTAATAAAGAATACAGAGATAAGTGTAGAAAACAAATGTTGAAAATGGAGAAACAGGGAATTACAGTAATAGGTGTTTTAATTCAAACAGATGATAGAAGAAACATGTTTCACGATAACAGAAAAATAATATGTGAAGATGTTAATGATGTTGAGAAAAAGATGTTAGATGTATTGAAGAAAGTATTGATAAAGTTAAAGAATACTTAAAGAGGTAAAAATGAGCAGATGTGATGATTGTAAAAAGAAATTCACTTGTAAAAGAAGTAAATACTACAATGGAGATAGGGAAAGTGATAGTGAAAATAAAAAACCAGCTTCTAACACGGGTTTCATTTCAATCACTCTACTATTGCTTTCCCCTCTAAAATATAAGGAGATGAAATAATGGGTTTAGAAAAAAGAATTGCAGATATGTCAAAAAAGAGATTAGAATTGTTGAAGAATCTTGTATCAGTAGGTGTGATAATATGTATTGCTTACGCTGCTATTACTTTAGCGGGATTAAGAGATCCGTTGGATTTCTTTGAAACACAAGCATTCATATACATTTGTATAACACTTTTACTGTTATCAATAGTTTGGAAATTGTTAAACGGTGCAAAGATGCATTTTCCTAATGATTTGAAAAAGAAAGATACACCGGTCAAGAAAGAATATGAACCTAAACAGAGGCAATCTTATCAGCGACCAAAGAAGTCCACTACAATTGGGTCCTGGCTTTGCCCTAAATGTGGAACCTTTGTTATAGGCGACCGATGTCCTAAATGTAAGTATAGAAGGTGATATAAATGAATAGATTAATTAGATACGCTGGAATAATGTTTGCTTTCTTTATAACTGCAAACTTTTATGTTATTATGATAGTTGCTATGATAAATAATAATGCTGTAACAGTTTATTTTGATCATTTCGGCGAAGCTACAATAGAATACATATTGTATTTTCTATTAGCACCTATACTGTTATATTCATTTTATTATGAGGTATCAAAATTTAGGAGGGCAAAAAATGCCAAAAAGAGATATGCAAAAAATTATACTGAAAATACTAACTGAATCAAAAAAGAATAATATTCCATATCTTACAAGAAAGCAGATAGTAGATAAAATTGAGAAGATTAAACCTAAAATGAAGAATGTTGATAGAAAAGTAAGTCAAGCGTTGTATTTACTGAAAATCAAACAGCATAGAAAGTGGAATGCACCTAAAGTTATACAATATGAAAAAGAAATTACTGTAGAAGGCGAAAAGAAAGTAGAAAGAGGTTGGACGATAAAAGATGAAAGTTACAGTTGATACACATCAATCTTGGGATATTTGGCTTTGGTATCTTATTCTTTTAACAGTTGCTTTGACTTATTATTTTTCGCATATTGGTTCTAATATGATGATTTTATCAATTATAGGTTTAATAGTTTTTTTTATTTTGATGATAGTGAATAGTAGTGTTGCTGTAAATAAAATCAAAAATAAAAAAGTGTAGGTGGATAGATGAGAGATAGAGTAAATAGCTTCCTAGCTAAAACAATTTCCGCTTATTGTTATCTATCTTTTATTCCACAATCTACACTTTAAAAGTATGGATAATTCAAAAACATTTATAAATTATCTATTAATTCTTTTTATTAATGAAAATTATAACGCTTAAATCAGAGGAAGTCAAAATATCTTTTGATGATGATGTAAGTAAAAATTATGATATATCAACCAGAGGCGCTATAATATTATGTTTGAAACATCTTTATCGTTATAATGAATTCTATATGCCTAAAGATATTATGGCAAGTATTTTGTTAAAAGCGTTGAGAGGTTGTAGTTGTGATAAGGATCATTTTGATATATCACAAAGATTAGCGTTGTATGATTATATCAAAGATAAGAAAATTGATGATCCATATGTAAAACAATTTATAAAAGAAACGGAGGAAAGAAAATGATAAGATTTAGTTATTCTCAAATAGAAGCAACTTTAAGTTGTGCTGATTGTGATAATAGAAATTATTGTGCTAAAGAAAGGTATAGAAAGTTGCCTACGCAAACGGCGCATATCTGTGATTCATTTGTAAAAAGAAGATATAAACCTGAAGTGAAAACAGCGTGTGTTGATTATAATCAACTTATGCATCAACTATCAAATTGGAATTGTATAGCAGAAGGTGTAAAAAACCATCACATGTCAATTGATTGGTATGGTGGTTTAAAAGATGATAAAATTCCTGGTTTTACTGAATGTTTAATCTTTATTGAAATAAATAAGATATTTATGGAATACTTAACTGAATTCAAAGAAATGTTGTTGCATAGCAATTCAATTTTAGAGTTACTTTTGCAAACTGTTTATTCTGTTGATATGAACAATAGCAAAGTATCAATATATACGAAGGATAAACTTTTGTTAGAAAGAATTGAGAACTATTTGCATATGACAGATTTTAAGTTAAGAGAAGATACCTATGAAAATATAATGGGTATAAGTAAAGATAAAAATAGAATAATGCAATATATTGTATTATAGGAGATGAAAAAATGCTGAAAGTAGAAGCAACAATAGAAGAAGTAGTAAATGGCGAAGTTACACAACTTCGAATAGGTGATGATGTCTATTATATAACACATATTGGTTATTATAAAGACATCGAAGAAGCTGATGATAAACAACCGATACCACAAGATAGTGTTTTAGAAAAGGGAAAGAAGATTGCTCAGATAAATCATTCTGCAGTATATGAAAATATATTCAATGATATAATCGAACATTTAGGTTCGAAATATGATCGTGATATGTATAGAAATATTGTAAAGAGATATTACAGAGATAGTCCTGATTCAACAATTAAAAGTTTAATATCAACCTACAAAAGAGCAGTAGAAAATAAGTTTGATGGGACTTTAGAGAAACCACAACGAAGATACAAAAGATATAGAAGAAGAAAACCTGCAGGTGCGATTGGTAAAGATAAAACATATAAAGTTTGGATAAAAGAAGATGATTACAATAAAGTTAAGAGAGCTATGTTTACATTTGGAGCAACGCCTACAACAGATTTTATTGCAAGAGAAAGTGGTTTGACAGTAGACAAAGTAAGAGCAGTTGTTCATTATATGATTGATGAGGGAAAGGTAAAAAGAACAACAAATGAAGATGGTAGTGTATTTTACTCTTATACGGGGTAATACCTACTTTTATTTTTTCTCTACCATAAAAAAATCAAAACTTTTATAAAGATAAAAATCATTAACATTTTTTATCACAACCGAGAGGGATTTGTAATGGGAATTTGTTTCTCCTAATCGCCTCTTTCGCTGTGGAGTTGGTGGCAACATTTATGGTTGGTGTGGTAATCAAATCAGAGGACTTTGGCGACAAACTTATATCTGATTATTTAGAAGTTTTCGACAAATATTCTTTTAAAAACAGATTCTACGGAAATATTGCATTACACGTTATTTTAGGACAAGCATTGAAGAATGTTTATTATAGAATTGGAAGAAGAAAAATAGATATTCGTATTCATTTTATACTTATCAAACCACAAGGAACTGGTAAAGGCGCAGGATTTGGTTTTTGTAAGAAAGCATCAGATTGGGTTGGTTTAGATTTTCAAGTTTTATCAGAATCAACAGATGGTGGTTTAGCAGGTTCAAAGAAATACGACGCTTCTCAAAAGAAAGATATTGTTGTGCCGGGTTTACTTGAATATGCTGATGTAGTTGCTATGGAAGAAGCTTCCATATTGATTGATTTCGCTAATGAGTTTAGCAAGAAAAATATGACTTATATGCAAATCACTATGAATCCATTGGAAGATGATTCTTGTTATATACATAGAAGATTAGTTGGATTAGATATCAGTTTTAAACCACACGCTTCGTTTCTACTGATGAGTTATCCACCAGATAATATTGCTGATAAGATTGTAAAAACTGGTTTCATTGATAGAATGGTAACTGATTTTGAAGATGTAACTTTAGTTGACAGATTAGAAGTTTTAAAGAAAATAATGGAAAATGCAAATCTTGATGAAGCAGAGTGGATGGATAAAGAACAGTATGTTAAGAAAAGATTACAATATATAGTAAAGAGATATGAGAAAGGTACTATATGTATCAATATAGAAGAAAAGATACATCAGGCAGTATTACAATGTATTGATGAAATGGCAACAATGATACTGGACGCTTCACCTAAAGCAAGAGAGAAACTTGAACACTTTATCACACGTTTGTATGAAATTTTAGTTAAGTTATCAATACATCATGCGTTGTTATCAAATAGAACTGAATTGAGAATATCAGATGTGCTTTATGCACGAATGACCTATTTGCCTATATGGAGAAATCTTATCATTAGTATTGAATCATTATTAATTATTAGTCCACAAGAACGTTTTAGAAAGCACAGTATCAAATCACAAGCGATTAAAGAATATAAGAGATTGTTGAAAGAAGGTAGATTTGTTAAACAAGATGTTTGGGTTAGAAGATTAACTATGGTTCAGAATTTACAACCTAAATGGGATAACTGTAGTATGGAAACTGCAGATAATAATTTATCAAAATTAGAAGTATTACCTAAAGAAACTTATGGAAAGTTTTTGAAGGTTTCGCAGTATGAAAAAGAAAAGATATTCAAAAGAAAATATTTTGGAGAAACTGCATATATAAAAATGATATAAGGAGGAAAAAGATGAATTATAAAAAACAACCAATGCATTGGCAAAGAATTAGATTTTTAGTAAAAAGATTGAAACAGTATAGAACAGAAGATGAGATAATTAATGAAATAAGAAAGTTGAAATGGACAGATTTTAATGAAAATATGTCAAGATTTCAAATAAGAAACGCAAAAAGATATGAATATAAAAAGATATAAGGAGGAAAAAAATGGCTCAAATACCAGAAGATATAAAGGCAGGAATTGAAGCATTGAGTAAAGCGAAAGATACGCCAATAAAAGATTTGTTGGAGAGATTAAAGGAGATTATCAATGAAGATGAAAATTTAAAAGCGATGGATAATGATAACTTTAAGATTAGAGTTGCTTGGGCTGCTTTGTATAAAGAATATTCTGCTGCTCAAGGTCAAGAGTGTTTGATAACACCTTTGTTACATTGTTCACCACGATATATAAGAATAAAAGAAGAAAACACAGCAGTTGGTGATATATCAGCACTTGTTAAACCTTTGAAGAATGAGAAAGGTGAAGAAATAGAGTATAAATCACCAGATGAAGGTTGGCAATACGCTGCTGGAACTCTTTGGAGAGATGCTGCTGAGAAAGCAGGTGATTTAGAAGTAGGTAAAGTTTACAACACTAAAGTTATTTTGACTAACACCTATGGAGAAAAAGGTAAAAAGAGAAAAGAAAGAGATTGGGGTTTAGGTATCATAGCAAGTAACGCAACTTTTTCTGTTTCGAAAGAGAAAGCACCTGATTTCAAGAAATTCTTTGAGAAAGAGATAGAAGATAACAACGAGATAATGATGTTATCAGATGCTGATATGAATCAAAGTGCACACGATACAGATATCAGAGTTGTAAGAATTCAGATAATGGATGAAGATTTCGGTGAAAGAGAAGATGGGAGCGAATATGCTTTCTATGATATAATGGACAACTCAATTGCAGGTGAAACTAAAAGATTCTTTATTGATAAGAGAGATTACAAGTATATGCAAGGTTCTGTTTTACTTGCTGGTGTTATAGTTAGAAATACTGCGAAAGAAGATGAAGAACCTATATTTAGATTGAACCCACAATGGTTTATACCAGAGATTGCAGAAGAAGTATCATTTGAAGAAAAGAAATCAGAAGATACAGAAGAAATTGTACTTGATGAACCAGAAGAAAAAGAGGCAGAGAAAAAGGAAGATGTGGAGGAAAAACCTGAAGCGGAAAGTGAGGAAAAGAAAGAAGAAGGGGATTTATTCGAGATTTAAATTTCCCTTCTTCTATTTATTATGAAGGAGGAAAGAAATGATTAAAAAAGAAACTTTAAAAAAACATGAAGCTGTTAATTTATGGGACCAAGAAGCTGAATCTTTAACTTTTACAGATTTTAAAGATTCTATTGCTGATACTGAAAAGTTGTTAGTATTTGGCGAAACTGGTTCTGGGAAAACAAAATTTTATATTGATAGATTCAGATATCTATACAAGAAAGGTGTAAAACCAGAAAATTTCTTCGCTTGTATTATATTGCCTGATAGACCAACAGGTATCACTAAACTTGCTGATTTTATACCAGAAGAATACAAGGATAGAATAAAGATATTCCCTGTAAATCAATATGAAGATACTATCAAAGCAACGGCTACGGCTGTAAAACTATTAGAAGAACACTATCAAAAAACAGGTAAGTTTGGAGATTTAGTTTTCGAGTTAATGGAGAATTATTGGACATTTGCTCAAGATTATTTCTGTAGACAAGCATATGGTAAAACAATGGGAGAATTCTTTTCACAAATGCAATCAATAATGGGTGCTGATAAAGGTGATAAGAGAACTGCATATGAAGCATTTGCTGGACCCTTTGGTGGACCGTGGCCCATAATTAAGTTCTTTCACAACTTTAACTGGATTGATAAAGTAAAGAGATTACAATTCAATACGATTTTCACATCAGAGATTAAAGAAGAAACAAACAAAGATTCGATATTCTTTGATTTAGGTTTTAGACCTGCTGGTGAAAAACACAACCAGCACAAAATGGATAGCGTTGTTTATGTATCTCATATAGGTGATGATTTCTTTATACGAGCATACAAACTTACTGGTTACACTAAATTGTATGGCAAAACTAAAGTTACGAATAAGAATGATTATGAATCGCATTTGAAGTGTATCGAAGAATTAGAAAAACGTGGTTTTAAAGTATCTGCTATGAATGATTTAGAACAACAAGCAGGTATCGAACCACCAAAAAAAGAAGAAATTAAAGTTGTCAAAAAGGAGGAAATGACTGAAGAACAAAAAGAAGTTAAAAAGCAAGATGAGGAGGATAAACCCGAAGAAAGAGAAAGAGATGATGATTGGGATTTATCATTGTAGTGTTTTGTGAAAGAGAGTTTGGATATTTCGTTCTCCTTTCAGAAATACATCCACCTAGATATATTTCTTCACCACACCAACTCTCCACAAAAGAACACTATGATGAAATAGAGGTGAATAAAAATGAAATTTGTAATAAAACAAGAAAAACTTGAATATATGTTAGAAAAACTTTTGGTAAAAGATATGGTTCCATCTTCTGTTATATCAGTAAAAGATGGGAAGATGTTTTCTATTCAGAAGGAAGAAAAAGGCAGGTCGTTACGATTCTTAAAACTACAGAAAGAGTTTTTTGAAGAAATAGATGAGAAAGCGAATGAGTCAATACAACTTGATATTGCTAAGTTTCTTAAAAACGTGAAACTGTTTCCACCAAAAGAGAAACTTGAATGTGAAGTAATTGGATCTGTAATGAGTATCAAAGGTGAAGTTAGAAACCCTAAACTTACTATAGAATCGCCAAGAAGTGAAGTTATGACTAAATTACCTTTTAATATCGAAGGTAATATTCCAACTGTAACAGATGATCAAGGCGCTGAAATTAAACTTGATGTGAAAGTAACAGTTGATGTTGCTGAATTTAGAGAGATAATAAGAGGTGCTGAAGCAATTGGAACTGAATTTTATGAATTTACCGATAAAGATGGAAAATTCTTAACTGTTGTTGGTGATTTGAATTCCAATGAGAAAGATGAATTTTTCCCTAAATCAATATTGAAAGGTAAAGATTTCAAAGCAGTTTACACTTATGGGATGCAGCAGATAGGTGCAACATTTGATAAAGAGGTGAATATCAATATGGCGAATAACGCACCCGCTTGGGTATATGAAACATCAAAAGAACATTTACTTGGTGTGTTTATTCCGCCATTTATGCAAGAAGATTAGATAGAATGTTTAAGGAATTGCCTCGGTACATGGGATTTCCCAATCAGAGCTTTGTTAAGAGAGAGTTTGCTTTTAACGCTTTCTTCAGAGAGCTCAACGGGGTTGCTCCTTTCTTTGTATCTACATATCAATTTAAAAATGAATCTACACCGATAGTTAATTCTCTTGTGTTTGATATTGATTCTAATTTCGGTATGAGATTTCCATATAAGAATACTAAATCTTTGAAGAAATTTTGTGAAAATAACGATATACCATATGTGCTTGATTTTAGTGGTGGGAAAGGTTTTCATTTGTTTATGATTATAAAAGATATAATTCCAAAACCAGAAGAAAAAAATTCTTTAGCAGATAAGATGTATTCGGTCCAAGTTGCTTTAGCAAAACATTTGAATATTGAATCTGTTGATTATCCAACATTTGGTAGATTGCATTTTCTTATAAGATACCCAACGAGTAAATATGTAAGAGCAAGAGAATCAAATGGGTTATATTGTAGAAACATAACATCAGAAGATTTTGATAGAGGTCTTAAACATATAGCAGAGATAGTAAAAACTCCAGGAGAAGTGCCGGAAACTCCAAAGGCGAAACAAAGTTTAGATGATATCATAAAGTTAGTGCCGAATTACAAAGAAATCGAAAGAGTAGATGGAGAAGATATGATACAGATAATTCGTGCTGGTATGGAACCGCCTACAGTAGAAGCAGTTGCTTTGCCGTGTTTGAAAGATTTATCAAAACATTCACACCCAAGGCATTATGAAAGAGTAGAATTAGGTTCTTGGTTGAAGTTTCTGGGTTATACTGATTTGGCGATTATCACTTTTATGAAAAATCAGAACTGGACACGATTCAGTTACAATACAACACGATATCAAGTTAGCACGTTACAACCGAGATTTCCGAATTGTAAGAAATTGAAAGAAGTATATGGTGATTTATGTAAAGATTGTATATTGAATAAAAAGAGGAAGAAAAAATGACGAATAGTGTAAAAGATTTAAGAAAAGCATTGAAAAGAATGATGGGAGATTTATCAAAGAAACCAGATGAGAATCTTATCAGGGGTTACAAGAATGCTATGAAAGATTACAAAGAAACTAAAGATGAGAAATGCTTACGAGCAGCTGAATTTATTAAGATAGAGTTAGATAAAAGAGGTATAGAAGTTGAAGATATACATTGATAATCGAGAAGGAGAAAAGATAAATGCATTTAAAGAGTATATTTACAAACGAAAAAATAGTATTATTGATGATGTAAGAACTGGAAATTATCAAGTTAGCGATTATCATTCTGGTGATGGTTTAATTGGCATTGAGAGAAAGAAATCAGATTATACGAAAGATGTTTTTAGTGGCAAACTTGACCAGCAGTTGAAAGAGTTAAAAGATAATTTTGAATACCCATTTTTGTTTATAGATTACCCAAGTTTATCAGATTTGATAAGTGAATCTTTGGGAGTAAGCCCTCAAATTATTATCGGCTCTTTGATATCAATATTAGCACGACACAAAGTTACTGTTATGTTTGTTGGTGGAATGTTTGTTCCATTTACTGTGAGATTATTTGAAAAATTTTATGATGGGAAAACAAAACCTAAAGAGATGAATTATATTCCTATCAGAAGAAAATCAACATCATCAGAGATAAAGAGAGCGATGCTTGAGAATGTTTTTCCTGGATTAGGTAAAACTAAAGTGAATGCTTTGTTTGATCATTTTAATGGTTCATTTAAAGATATAGTAAATGCTGATACACAAGAATTGATGAAAGTAAAAGGTATAAGTAGCACACTTGCTTCGAAAATGGTAGAGGTGTTTAAATGAAAGATACACTTTTCGCTGAGAAATATAGACCACAAACATTATCAAAAATTATTGGTCAAGAACACGTTTTGAAATGGATTAAGAAATACGTTGAGAATGATGATATACCACATATGTTATTTGCTGGTCCTGCTGGTACTGGAAAGACAACCGTTGCTAAAGCACTTACTAAAGATTTATATGGAGATGATTGGAGATATTATTATCACGAAGTAAACGCTTCAGATGAAACTGGTGTTGAGAATATAAGAAAATCTGTTAAAGATTTTGCAAGAATGAGAATAGTTGGTAGAAAATACAAGATAGTTTTCTTTGATGAAGCAGATTACTTGAGTATACCATCAATGGGTTGTTTAAGAAGAATAATGGAAGAATACGCACATATATGTAGATTTATTTTCAGTTGTAATTATCCAGAGAAAATAATTGATCCTATCAAAGACAGATGTAATGTTTTCAGATTCAAGAGTATCAAAGAAGATGATATGTTACCTTTGCTTTCTGAAATTGTGCAATCAGAAGAAATTGATATCAGAGATTCAGCACTTAAAGAATTAGCAAGGTTATCACACGGTTCTATGAGAACAGCAACGAATTATTTACATCAGTTGAAACGAGCAAATATCAAAGATATACACAAAGAAGTAATCTATGAGATTACTGGTCACGTTGATGATAGTTTTATCAAACAGATGATTATGAAATGCAAAGAAGGTGATGTATCAATTGTTTATGATTATCTTCAAGATTTGCTGTATGATAAAGCGTATTCGCATAAAGAGATTATCAATACTTTAAGAGATGTAATTTTAGAATCTAAATCTAACAAGAAACTTGAGATACTTGAAAGATTGGTTGATACATCATTCAGAATATCATATGGCGGTGATGCTGAAGAACAGTTGTTTGGTTTTATGATATATTTAATGAAGATATTTGATGGAGGTAAATAAATGGAAAAACTAATGTGTGATGAAGATTGTTGGTTGATGAGATGGAGCAGATGTTATACAAATAATAAAGATGGCACTTGCGATAAGCCAGAAAGAAAGAAAAATGCAATGGAAACGAATGGTGGATTTACAGGATTTGATGGGTAATGCAGAAAACTTATTGTGATATATGCAAAGAAGAAATTCCAAGAAAACATATAGAAGATTGCTATATTAGATTAGATATAGGTGGAATGGATTTTCAATGGGATTTGTGTAAGAAATGTAAAGATAGGTTATTTACATCAATTGAATGGATGTTGAAAGATTATTGAGGTGAAAAAGAATGAAAAAGAATATGCCCTGGTTTGGGATTGGTAAATTACAGATATACTATAAATGTAAAAACTGTAATGAGAAGCAAGTGTTAGAAGAAAAAACAGTTATATATTTCTTAAAAAGAATATTTCCTATTCCACTTTTATCAAAGTCGATTTAAATGGAAGAAGAAACATTTGGTCAAAGAGTAAAGAAACTTGCTGAAAAAGCAAGATATCTTGATATGTTAGATGAGGAGAATAGAAATGAAAAATGAAGAAGTTGATGAAGAAGAATCTGAAGTTAATTTGAAGCATTGGCTAACGAGAACTATCATATTACTTGCTATTTTTAGTATGTTAATCTATATGACAGAGATTACGTTTAAAGTTGAATTGTTATCAAATACAATTATGGTAATAGCAATTGCGGTATCACTTGGTTTAATCCACGAGTATTTGCATTATTATCAAGCAGTTAAACTTGGTTATAATCCTGTATGGTATAGAACGAGATTCACTATGGGATTCGAGATATCACATAAATCTGCGAGAGGTAAGTGGGTTAAAGATAAGAAGAAGATATCATTGTTACCTTATAAAGTATTGTTACCAGCATCAGTTGTAATATTTTGTATTGGATTTTATTTTGACATTTGGGGTATTTGGCTTGGTGGTGTGATGGGAATACTTTTACACACGATAGCATACCCTTTGACGGAGGGGCATTAATGGAAAAATGTATAGAGAAAGGATGTGGAAATGAAGCAAGATGTTATGTCCATAATGGAAATGGTGTTTTAAGATTTTGTTTCGAACACTACAAGAAGTATAGTGATAAACAACTTAAAGAAAGAATGAAATTAATAACAGATTTTCAACCTGTGAAAGATGAATAGAGGTATTAGTCAATCAGGCATATGTCTTTACAGGTTTTGTCCATATGCCTACAAGTTGAAATATATCGATAAGTGTATACCGATGAGTTACGATTCATCAGCGATGGATACGGGAAGTTACGTACACGAAGCGATAAAGAGTTATTACTGGACTAAATTCTCAATGGATAATACTGCTAACGATATATTTTATGATACTTACAACAAGTTAAGAGAACTTTGGGATATCACACTTGAACCAGAATGGTTAAAAAAGGCATATGATTGTTTAAAGACACACGCTGAATGGGAATATCAAAATATTAAGAAAGGTATCACTAAACCATTCTCTGAAATAAAAATAGATCAAAATAATATCGATAAAACAAATAATGGTTACTTTGGAATTCTTGATTACGTTAATCTACAGAAAGCACAAGTTATAGATTGGAAGACAGGTAGTTATCCAACAGTATCATTTGAGTATAGAATGCAAGCGCATGTTTATAAGATATTGTTTGAGAGTAAATTTGATACGAAACTCAAAGATTTTTATTTCTTTTATCTTTACCCAAATCAATGGCGTAAGATATCATATACTAACCCGAAACAGATTGAAGCGGGTAAAGAATGTGATTATTTGTTATCAAAGATTTTAGATAATGGCTACGAGAAAAAGCCAAGATTAGAAAATAGTTGTAGATACTGCGATTTTAAGTATTACTGTAAGGTTATCGAAGAACCTTACCAGATAAAAAACGAAATATATAAAAACATAAAAGAAGATTCAGATGTGAGAAAGCAATATGATTAGAGATGGGGCAGAAAAAGATAGGTTTATTTGCCATAGTTGCGCAAATAGAGATTCTTGTGAAGATGGTAAAACAAGAGATTACAGATGGGGTCCCATTATAATTGAATGCACAAGTTATAAAGAGGATATTTAATATGGAAAAAATAAAGTTATATGATGATTTACCAGATAACGCAGAACCTTATAAAACACCCATAAAACTAATGCCAACAGAAACATATTGCTGTCCCGCTTCTTTAAAAGTTGATCTATACCTTGGTTGTAGTTTTAGTTGTTTATATTGTTTCGCTATGGATTGGTTTCTGAATATGTATCACAACTGGTATCGACCATCTAAACCAGCAGATATATCAATTGTAGAGAAAGAATTTTACAATGCTTTCAAAGGTAAAACAAACACTTATCTTGCTAAAGCATTACGACACAGACAATACATACGATTGGGAAGTATGACAGATAGTTTTCAGCACATAGAGAAAAAACATAAACTTACATACGAATTCTTTAAAATAGCAAATAAATATGATAAATACCCTGTTTTGATATTTACAAAATCAATAATTCAAGCAGAAAATGAATATATCAATCTGATGAAAGATGGCAATTATGTTTGCCAAGAGAGCATATCAATTTGGAATGATGAATTGAGAAAGAAGATTGAACCCGGCACTTGGTCAACAGAAAAGAGATTTGAAGCGTTAGCGAAGTTGAATCGAAATGATATACCAATTCAAGTTAGAATTTCGCCACATTTGTATCAATTAACAGATATGAGTGATACTATCAAGATTATTGATAAGGCGAAAGAAGTTGGCGTTAATGAGATTATTTGGGAGCCGATTAGGATTACAACGCCGTGCAATAAGATATTCTTACAAGAAAGTGGTATTGATTTGATACAGAAGATGAAAGATTACGGCGATACTGAATCAGATTATAGTGGTGGGAGTTACAGGAATATTTTTCCGATTAGGCAGAAAGTTATGAATGAAGTTAAGAAAGAAGTTGAAGATAGAGATATGAAGTTCTATCATTGTTTGGCTGAAAACGCTTGTAATGCATCATGTCCCGGAGAGGACTGTTGTGGAATGGATAATTATCCCGAGTTTAGTAAGGGTGCTGTAAAGCGCAATATACAGAAGATATATATGCTTTTGAAAGAGAAAGGCGAATTATCAATTGATGATGTTGCGCATTTACACACTTGCCACGACAAAGAGGCAGAGGCACAATGGAATAATGGTTCTCTTGTTAAGTATATGGCTGATGTTGTGTTTGATGAAAGAGATAAAGTTTACAGATATCAAAAAGATGCTTATATGGGAGAAAATTTAAGGCATAAGAAAGTGGTGAAGGTGGATAAATGGCTATAACAAAAAAGATTAATGAAAAAAATAAATTAATTGAATTATTAAAAAATATTCCACATTCTGATAAAGAAAATGAAGAAACACTTACAATTAAAATAATTGTTGATAATGATACTAGAATAATAAAAAATATTCCAAAAAGATATGAATTGCCGTGTAATCTTAAAAGTTCTGTTTTGAAAAAAGAGTTTATGGAAAAATTAAACTTTATTTTTTTAGGTGAAGAAACAGAGTTATATGATTATCAGAATAAAAGAAAAGAAGTAGGTCAACCAGATTTTATGATAAAGCCGAAAATATTGAATGATGTATCTATTGTTCAAGAACACAAGGTTAAAGGTGATTCAATAAGAGAATCGCAAGAAGATTATTTATTTAATCATACTGATGAAGTTGGTATGTTTATTTATGTTGATAAATTTTATACAAAAAATGAATATAAGAATGTACTTCTTACTTATGATAATATAATTTACCAACTTGATAATTTTTCTAAAAAACAACCATATAGGCATCCAAAAACTAATAATCCATATATTGAATTATATCAAGATGATTGGCCCGATAATACAAAGGATAGAACGATGGTTGGTGGAGGAATAGTTGTTTTAGGAAAAGTTATCTATCATTCTGGTAATGGATATTTAATAAGATCAAGTTTTAATGACATACCTTATGATGATCACAAAGGAGTTCCTATAACACAAAGAGAAATAGATATTATAAAACTTGAGATAAAAGATATAATACATCAACAGCAACAATTAGTTTATAGTAGGAGGAAGAAAGATGTATGATATCAAACGTATAGAATATTATGTTAATCATCCAGAAGAAATAAAAATTTCAAAAAATTGGATGAATGTTATTCTTGATTGTACTCCAAAAGGAAGAAAATTTTGTAAAGGTAAATGTTGTTATGATCACGGTGATAAAAAAGATAAAGGGATATTTGTTAGATATACAGATGATGAAGTAAAGAAACTTCCTAAATCTTTTAAAAAACACATAAAAGATAACAATGTTGTTAAAGTTGATAAAGATGGTAAATGTGAATTGATTAATTTATGTATGAAATATCCTAAATATAAACCTATAGAATGTAAATTGATACCGTTAACTATTGATAAACGTGGTTTGTTACAGATATATGTAGGTTCATTAAGTGGATGCCCAAATCTTAACAGAGGTAAAACTCCTGTTTATATTGCTATGAAGGATAATCTTATAGATTTATTTGGAGAAGAATTTTATAAAAGATTAGAAAATAAGATGAAAACAGATAATAATTCTGTTGATAAATATATGTGAGGAAATTAAATGAAAGATATAATTTGCCAAGATTGTAAGAAAAAAGTTGGCGAAGTCGAAGAAGATTCTATGATAATATCATCAGATCCATTTTATGGTATTGATATTTATTGTAATAAATGTAAAGAGAAACATATAAATGATTTTAGAGAGGATGAAAATCAGTTGGTGAATTAAATGAAACCGTTTTTGTATGAGGGAACTTATGTTTGTTATCCTATGATAACAATAGTTGAAGCAAACAGGACTATAAGAAATGATACATTACAGCATATCGTTTTATTCGATTTGGCTGAAACAGATATGGGTTTAGGGCAAGTTAATTTCAGAAAGACATCATCATTCTGTAGCAAAGGCAACTTTGTGCACGGTATCAATTACACACACCCATCTTTAGAGTTTCACGCTATAGGTAAAGAATTTATGTATGATTTTAATGGTATTGATATAAACGATTACAACAGATGGGATAATGTGAATAAGAATCTTATCAACGGCAATATCAAGCCCGGCGCACATATCTGTTGCGCAGGTGAGTGGGAGTTCGGCACTATAGGTGATAATCTTTATGCTGGTGTTGGCATTGCGGTGCCAGAAGATAAGAAGAATGCTATTTTGTTTATGGAATGTGTTGGTAAGACGATTGAGATAACGAGGGAAACGATACGAGAAGATATCATTGAATCGATTGTGCAAATAGGTAAGAATCAGAATATCAAATACAAAGAAATATATGTAGTAACAGATGAGAAAACACTACAGAAGGATTTGGGGTGTGCGATGGTAACGATACCTTATTTTTTGATAGAGAAAATACCGTATTTTTTAAAGGAGAAATAATATGGTAAAAAATATAAGTGATAATACAGTACAACAATATGAAAATGTAATAAATAGTATAATAAAAACAATTTATGAATTATTTGAAGTAGAAATTACATATGAAAAAATAGAAATTCCATTTGAGCAAAGAAACGGATATCATTATGATTATATTTATAGATATTCTTTAAAAGATGAAAATTATGTTAATGATGGTGTTACACCTGTGAATTTACATACTACATATAGAGATGTATCATTTAAAAAACCAAGATATAAAGATGGAACTCGTGCTTGTTTTCATAATTGCAAAAAAGTTGATGAAATAATATTTTTTGATGAATTAAATGATATTCAAGAATTAATAAAGAAAGATATTAACAATTTTTGTTCTTCTATGAAAAGATATGCATTTATTTGGGCTTGTGCATATTTTGAATTTGCTGTTGGAATTCTTGTGAATAAAATAGTTGATGGGTTAGAACACGATAAAACAAATGAGTTTATATCTTTTGATGATTTTATAATTGAGGTTAAAAAGAATATTAATAATGGAAAATGGTTATAATGAAAGATAAGTGGATTAACAAAATACATTGCGGAGATAACATAGAGTTATTGAAACAATTACCAGAAGAATCAGTTGATTGTGTGATAACATCGCCACCATATTGGGGGTTAAGGAGCTATTCTGATGCTGCTGTTAAGATATGGGGTGGAGATCCAAATTGTGAACACGAATGGGGAACATCACATACTCGCCATCAGGAGGCACCGGGTAAAACCTCTTTAGTTAAACAGAAAGGACTTGCATATGATGTTACAACACATACTTGCACAAAATGCGGTGCTTGGAAAGGGCAGTTCGGACTTGAACCACACCCAAATATGTATATCGAACATTTAGTAGAAATATGCAGAGAAATACGCAGAGTATTGAAGAAAACAGGTTCTTTCTATCTAAATTTAGGTGATTCATACTATAATTCTCCTGCTGGTAACAAAGAACTAACTCAATCAATATCAAAAGGCACCGCAAAAGCACAAGATATAGCATCAAAGAAAAGAGTTTTTCGACCAGATGGAAAGTGGCTCCGACCGAAACAACTGTTACTTATACCCACAAGAGTTGCGGAAGCATTACAAGAAGATGGGTGGATTTTAAGAAATGATTTAATATGGAATAAACCGAATCCAATGCCCACCAGCGTAGTTGATAGATTAAACAACACTTATGAACATATTTTCTTTTTTGTTAAAAACGAGTCATATTTCTTTGATTTAGATGTTATACGAGAAAAACCCTCAACCGGCGTTGAATACACACGCAAAGCATCAGGTATCAAAGGCAACGTAGGCGCTATGAACCGGCAATCAATGCAAGACATATCAAATAATCCACTTGGTAAAAACCCCGGCGATGTATCAACATTTGAAAGTGTTACAATAGATGCAGAATTAGAAAAGATAAAAGATGATATCGAGTATCATATCAATAAGATATTCGTTTTAGCAAAGCAACGAGATAGAGAAACATACGGCGGTAAGTATAGTGATTGTGGTGAAGGTAAAGATGGTAAATCAACACAAGAATATTTAGTATCAATCAGAAGAACTGCTGATGAGTATGTCAAAGAAAACAAGCTAACTGGAAAAATAGCGCAGGTTATCAAGGATTATGCACACGGTTATGCTGGTAATCCTGCTGGTAGAAATCCTGGTGATATCTTTACAATAACTGTGCAACCATTTGCTGAAGCACACTTTGCTGTTTTCCCACCAGAGTTAGCAAGAAAACCTTTGATATCATCTTGTCCTAAAGAAATCTGTACTGAATGTGGATCGCCAAGAGAAAGAATACTTGAAGATGTAAAACAATTAACACCTAAACAAGAAGAAGATTTGAAGAAACAAAGAGAAAAGCAACAAGAGTATATTAAAGCCGGTGGAGGTCGTGGTGGTTTGCCTTCAACTGATTTGATATCAACAGAGAAAGTAACAGTTGGTTGGACAGAATGTGGTTGTAAGGCACCTTATGCACCGGGAGTTGTTTTAGATCCATTTAATGGTAGTGGTACTACTTGTTTAGTTGCGAAACAAGAAGGCAGAAGATATATTGGTTTCGATATCAATCCAGATTATTGTGAAATGGCAAGAAACAGAATTGCTAAAGTTACCAATGTTGATGAGTGGGGTGGAAAGAATTACAACTACCCATTGAAAAGTTACACTAATGCAGTAGTTCAATCAGGCGAAGTTGAAATTGAAGATGAATTCTTTGGTGGAGATTACAAGGTAAAAACAGAACTTGATGATGAAGAAACGATTGAAACAGTATCAAAGAGTGAAGGTAGCAAAGAAGTTAAGGGTAAAATGAGTAAAAAAGAATTTGTATCAAAAGATAAGAAAGAGGAGATAGATTGGGAGATTTAGTTAAAGATAGACTTAAAGAGTTAAGTGAAAAATGTGATGTGCCTATAGATATGTTAGAGAAAACATTGAAAACTATATTAGATGAACCAGATCATAAAGGATTTGTTTTACATATAGAAGAATGGGATAAACATAATGTTGCTTATTCTTTGAAAGATATGAAAGAGTTAAAGAAAAGGTATGGGATAAAATGAATAAAGAAGAAATAATTAGGGAAATAGAGTTTCTTGAAAAAGATATAGATGAAGCAGAAGTTGAATTGAAAGATAAAGAAAGAGAATATGAGATGTTAATAGAAGATTTAGCAAATATGTGAATAGATATGAAAATCAAATTTATGGAGAAGATAGGTAAATTTTTTCACGATTTGTTTGAAA
>Ga0272441_10000389_pt1 | contig 100801 bp, 93 predicted proteins | sample SSMProp6N_FD_193582 | JGI IMG/M metagenome (GOLD analysis project Ga0272441, IMG submission 193582) | Marine sediment archaeal communities from Little Sippewissett salt marsh, Falmouth, MA, United States - SSM-Prop-6N | ecosystem: Environmental > Aquatic > Marine > Wetlands > Sediment ...
TTGATCGTGACGCGTTTTCCGATGATGTCTTCAAACGAGATCGCGTTGTTTTCCGAAAGGAGTGTCAGCTCGTAGCCGAACAGGCGGGAAACAGCGTCTGTCCCGTGAAACTCCGAGAGCAGGAGGAAATCCTTGCCCAACGGGGTGCTGATACTCATCATCCTGTTATCCTGGGTATATTCACTCATACCTTATGCTTCCTTTTCTTTTTCGTGGAGTCAATTGCAAACTCCCTTTTTGTCATTCCTAATCTAGATCTAAAAAGCTTAGAACTTGCTTTCTGCGGACACATTTCGCTGGTAGATGGTTATGTTTACTGCTATCTCATGCTTTATGGAAAAAGGGGCTTCTCCGGCTCACCTGCACTCCACGGTCGATACACACCTGGACTTCAGGTTGACTGAAAAGCATCTGCCCATTTCGTCTTCGATAAGGAGCCTGTCCGTGTTCTTTTCCAGCCTCATGTGCGTGATGAACACATCCTGCTTGTCTTTCTCCATGTTGGAATCATATTCCACATTGTACACCCTGAGCAGCCAGACCTCACGGCCCGTTGCCTCGTCAACGGCAGCGATGTATCCGCCGTTCTGGGGAAGCCCGCGCGTTTTGCCCCAAGGCACTACCACATACTTCAGTCCGTCCTTCGAGACCGGTTCAACCGCTGCCGGTCCTCTCCTCTTCTTCGAAATGTGCCTCTCATGGTCAGGGAAATGCATCGATGAAATCCCTTCATCCCTCAGGCCGGAATCCCCTGCAGGCAACCTTGTGCAGCCTGCTGCGGCACAGGAGAGGATGAGCAGGAGAGCGGCGATGACTCTGAGTGCCTCGTTTTTTTTATGGGAAAAGAAGTCTTTATACAGAATCCTATTCCGCATTAGAGCAGCGTTACCGTCCTGTCCTTCAGGCTGATAGCGAAAGATTCTCCTCGCTCGTTTTTCACGGTAAGCCTGTTCCTCCAGCGGCTTACCGTGAGCTTTATAATGAACACGTCCTGCTTGTCTTCCTCCATGTTGCCGTCGTAGACGACTTCATAGACCTTGAGAAACCACAGCTCCTGGCCGGTTTTTTCGTCAATGGCAATGATGTAGCCGCCGTTCTGCTCCAGTCCGCGGGTTTTACCCCAGTTGAGGGCTTCATACCGGACCCCTTTATGGGAGACCGGGGCCACACGGCTCGGTCCTGATCTTTTCTTCTGCATACTGCATCTCCTCCTACAGGATTACGGGCTATACGAGCACCCTCAGTTTGTCCGAATTGGACACCTTGCCCTTGAGGTCCACGGCGAAATAGGCCCAGGAATCTGCGTTATCAATGGCCTTACCATGCGGTAGAGAAGTGGTTGAGGGCTTGAGTCCGTCGTTGTCGTACCGGTAGTCCTTGGTGCCCACGACCTTGTGCGAAAGCTCGTGAATGATCGTCAGCGCGCACATCCAGAGCTTGCCCGAATTCCCGGCTTTAAGAAAAGCGCCTTGAAGGTACACAACATTGAGCTTCTCCGCGTTGTAGACGAACGCCCAGTCCTTCCAACCGCCATTGCTCCGGTCGATGGGATCGTCGGAGAAGATCAGCTTGTTCGAGTTCGCCACGTTTGCGATCTTTTGGAAGCCGTTCCTGAGGGTCACGATCGCTGTGGTGATCTGCGCATCCGTCGTGTTTTCGTCACCGAACCACCTCTTGACCACGGCCTTTGTGGTCTCATCCCCGGATCCGAGCTTTGTAACGGCAAAAAGCGACCATTCAAGGGCAAGGGCGAGGGCCTCGCACATCATCTTCCTGTCGCCTTTGGAGTATACCTCGGTGTCTTTGCCTAGCTTGTACTTGTAGGCCTTCTCATCACCTGTTATCTCATCGTACACCCATTTGGCAAAGGCCTTTGTTCCGGCGTACGTCCATACATCCTGGGCGCCCCTCTGGGAGCTCAGATACAGATGTCTGAGCATCTTCAGGGTTGCGGCCCTTTCCGCATCTTTCCCGTTCTCGGTACCGTTCTTGCTTGCCTTGATGATGGTGTCAGCCACTCCTCCGCCGAGGAAGAACGCACCAACAGCCCCCCTGCTCATGCTTTTGAGTTTGTTTCTGATCTTTTCCAGTGCATCGGCCTTGGTATTGTTGGGGCCCGACTCTTCAAAGAGCTCGGAAATCTTAGCTTCGTTCTTGAGGAATTTCTGCCATGAGTCCTCAAACTTCTGGTTTTTTATTACGGTCCGGGCCTTTTCAAAAGCCTCAGAAAAATTATCCATATGTCACCTTCTCATCACTAGATAATGTGAGTAAAATTTTTATTATTGAATATTGTCGATTAAATGCAATCTGATAACAAAAGAACAGTCTCTATTTAACCCTTCTGTCATACGTAGGATGTCTTTAATGGCTGCACCATGCGTATTTGTCGGAAATCCCTTTTGTCCGTTTCTCTTAAAGGGATTTCATTCTTGATCTTCTATCGGTTTTAATCAGTGTGTTCTGCCCGACGCCAAAATCAATCTAAACTAGAGCCAAATCCCAGTCTATTTCAAATTCCTATCATGCCTGATAGTTTATTGTCGATATAAGCATACATAGCTGAAAAATTTACAGTACCACTGCCAATTTGTTCGTATCCCTTGCCGGATAAATAAGTCCAAGTTATTGCCACTAAGTTGGCGGGTGCTTTTGAGTTCTTGGAGGAATATCTATTTGCGTAACCTTTAGCATTTAAAGCGTCTTTAATGTCTCCAGCTGCGCCAGCCAAATCTGTTAGTTTGCTTCCAGGTACAAAACGAGCAAAATCCTTCACTAGTTGAACTATCGTATTATGAAATGGAAAAAGCCCAGTAAATCTCGGAGCTGGTCTGTAATGCGTTATATTCATATAAATATCCGGCAAAGTTTGGATGCGATTTTCAATACCTGAATTCTTCTTGAGCATTAGAAATTCAGTGATATCATTATGAGTTCCCACTAAAACCAATGGTTTCACTCCAGCGCCAACTTCGCTGAACAAGTAATAACCGTTCGAAGCGGGAGGTGCTCCCCTCATTTGTCCGTTGTCTTGAACAAAGCCACTTGATATACCTTTGCCCACTTTTTTTACAACCGAAGCTGGTGCTCTGAACATATGTGCGGGCATGCTACTCAAACTCCTTTCTAATCGGGTTAATGTGAATACTCATGTATAACCTCCTTATTTTGGTTTATTTTTTTATACTAATATTGATACTGGTAATTATTAAATCGTAAACCCTAAAGAAATCTTAGAAATTGGGTTCAGAGGATTCAGAGTAGAATTCTTCAGAAGCAGGAATAAAAGGTGAAAGATTCTTTCTCGCGGAACAGGATTTATCAATGAATAAACCTTTACCATCGTTTATCCCACCTCGAACGCGAATCCTTCCCCTGTTATCTTCACCTTTATCTCCTTGAACTTCTCGCCGGCAGCCATGCGCGACAGCAGTTCCTTTGACATCTCGGGCAGGAGCGTACCGGACAGGATGTTGTCGACGTTGCGGGCTCCGCTCTCCACCTCGGTGCAGCGTGACGCGATGGAATCTACGAGGTCCTCGGCGTATACAAAGGTGACGCCTCTGTTTTCCTGCATGCGCTTGACGATCTTATTAAGCTTGAGCCTGACGATGAGCTTCATGTTATCATCCGTGATGGGGAAGAACGGCACGATCTTAAGCCTGCCGATAAAGGCCGGCTTAAAGTGTTTTACCAGCTCAGGGCGGAGCATGTCGGTGAGCCCCTTCCAGTCCGGCATGGTCTCCTCGTCTGCGCAGGCCTTCATGATCGTGTCGGTGCCCAGGTTAGAGGTCAGGATGATAAGCGAGTTCTTGAAGTCGATCTTTCTGCCTTCGCCGTCTTCCAGCACGCCCTTGTCGAATACCTGGTAAAAGAGCTCGAAGATATCCTGGTGTGCCTTCTCGATCTCGTCCAAGAGCACCACGCTATAGGGCCGCTTGCGCACCGCCTCTGTGAGCACGCCGCCTTCGCCGTATCCCACATAGCCCGGGGGCGAGCCCTTGAGCCCGGATACCGTGTGCGACTCCTGGTACTCTGACATGTTGATGGTGATGAGGTTTTCCTCGCCGCCGTAGAGCAGCTCGGAGAGTGCAAGCGCGGTCTCGGTCTTGCCGACGCCGCTCGGTCCAACCAGCAGGAAGACACCGGTGGGTTTCGATGGGTCATCGATTCCCGCATGTGCGGTCTGCATGGTCTGGCTGATGGCCTCCAACGCATGGTCCTGACCGATGATTCGCTCGCCCAACAGCTTGTTCATGCCAAGCACGGTGGCGATCTCGTCGGTGAGCATGCGGCCGGTTGGGATGCCGGTCCAGCCCGAGATCACCTCGGAGATGGTCTGTCCTTCCACCGTGATCTGCACCAGGGGGTCGTCCTTCTGGATGCTTAAAAGCTTGGCCTCGAGAGTTTTCAGCTCCTTCTGCTTGGCTCCGAGGCTCTCCCCCTTGTCGAAGAGCTCCCGGATCTCGGCGCGGACACCGAGAATCTTCTCCGCTATCTCCAGCTCCTTCTTCCATTTTTTCTCCAGGGACTTCATCCGTGTTTCTAGCTCGGCCTTTTCCTTGTCGAGCTTTTTTATGCGCTCTTTATGGTCACGGCCCATGACCGTCTCCTTATTCAGGATCTTCAGCTCTCTCTCGATGTCCGCGATGCGGCGCGACACATCCTCGATGGCGCCGGGCCTGGTTGTAAGGCCGATGGCAACGCGGGCGCAGGCCGTGTCGAGCACGCTCACGCTCTTGTCCGGCAGCTGGCGGCCGGGGATGTAGCGGTGGGACAGCCGCACCGAGTCCTTTAGCGCCTCGTCCGTGATCATCACGTTATGATGCTTCTCCAGGAAGGGTCCGATGGCCCTCATCATGACAAAGGCCTTTTCTTCGTCCGGCTCCTCGACCTTGATCACCTGAAACCTTCGCGCCAAGGCCGGGTCTTTCTCGAAGTATTTTTTGTACTCCGACCAGGTGGTGGCGGCGATAGTGCGCATCTCACCGCGAGCCAGCGCTGGCTTGAGCAGGTTGGCCGCATCGCCCTGGCCTGCCGAGCCGCCTGCACCGATCAATGTGTGGGCCTCGTCGATGAACACGATGATGGGAACGGGTGATGATTTTACCTCGTTGATAACGCCCTTGAGCCGGTTTTCGAACTCGCCCTTGATGCCTGCGCCTGCCTGGAGGAGCCCCAGGTCGAGTGTCCTGATCTCCACGTTTTTCAGGGGAGGCGGTACATCCCCCTCCACGACCTTCATGGCGAAGCCCTCCACCACCGCGGTCTTGCCTACACCTGCCTCACCGGTCAGGATCGGGTTGTTCTGCCTGCGGCGGATAAGGATGTCGGCCATCTGCCTGATCTCGAAATCGCGGCCCAAAACCGGGTCGATCTCGCCCTTGCGCGCCTTTTCGGTAAGGTTGATAGTGAACTGGTCAAGCGCCTTGGTCCCGGCCGGCACCGGCCCGGTCCCCCCGGACTCGCGCTGCTGTCCGGCGGGTGCCGCCCCCATGTCCTCAACCGAGCCATTGGTCAGGTCAATAAAGCTCTCCTTCAAGGTCTCCACCGAGATATTTTTCAGAAGGGGAGAGCTCCCGATGAGCATGCGGGTCGACTCGTCGTCCGAGAGAAGGGCCAGGATGATATGTCCGGAGCGGATGTTCTGTGCCTGGTAATTCACCGAGGCGATCAGCCATGCCTCCTGAAGCATCTCCGGGATGCGGGGCGACAGCGAGGGGTTGCGGGCGTTGCCCGTCTTGAAACCTTCCATGGCGTCCGTAAGGTCGGTGACCACGCGCGACTGGTTTATCTCGAAGTGCCGCAGGATCTTGTGAAGATCCGTATCCTGCATGTCGAGCAGCTTCAGGAAAAAGTGCTCGATCTCCACCTCGTAGTGGGTCTGGGAAAGGCACAGACCGGCGGCCTGCTCCAGCGTCTGCCGGCAGGTTTCGTTCATTTTTCCGATGAGAGACTTCAGGTTTGTCTTTGGCATTGTATCCTCCTAGATATAAATATAGTGATGAGTGTTGAGAATAGGGTGGTGCGTTGTTAGTGGTGATTGGCGAGAAAAAGGTGGTGAGTGGTTAGTGGTGAAAAGAGAGTTGCGAGTTTTGTTGTTGTAATCACTCACCACACACCACTATTCACTAACAACTATCCTTTTCACACCACACATCACTACTTTCTTCTAATCTAAATCGCCTTCCTGTACCGTAACATACGGGTCCTGTTTCAGACCAAAGCCGGGGGTAATCATCCAGGTGGATAAGCCGAGCCGAGGCGAGTCGGGCGAGACGGGCCCGCCCAGCGTGCACACAGGAACCTCCGCGGCCTTGAGAAAGACGCGTATCTCGAACTCGTACTCTATCCCCACCATGTATCTGATAAGCGCAAACATAGGCTTTAGGAGATCCCCGTAAAGAAGAAACCTGTTGAGCTGAGCGTACGTGACAGGGCCCAAATGAATGCGGAACTTGGTCTGGCACTCACTGACATAGCTGCCGCAGATCGTGCTCTCCCCGAGCATGGCATTGGTCGATCCGATGCGGGTGAGGTCCCCCGGATCCAGGGGGATCTCGCGCTCGATAAACTGATGGACCTCTGCGTTTACCCCGGACATGTACTTAATCGCGCTCTCCACGGCTGCTGCTGAAGGTATCTGCCTGCCGAGCAGGCCGCTGCAGTAGAGCAGCGACTCTTCTGGCAGGCCGATCCTGCCCTTCAGGCCATCGGTCCCAAGTCCGATTAGGCTCAGCAGGTACCAGGACAGCCGATCGTTAGCGCCGGGGCGGTAATTGACCGTAAACCTGCTGCGTTTCCAGGCGAGGTAAAAGAGCGAGAGTAGGCGGTGGTGAAAGATGTCTAGAAAATCGACAAGCGTGGAGTCCTTGGCCTGGATCCTTGACATGGCGAGGTCGTTGAACCAGTCTGGAAGCACACCTGAAGGCCCTATCAGCCCAAGGAATCGTACCTCCATCCGGGGCGGCTCCTTACCTTGGCCCGGCTTTATCTTCGATATGTCGCTCGGCGGGAAGGAAAGCCCGGGTTTTACCGAAAAACGCACCGGTTCTTCGGAAGGATCGAGGGTCTCGCCCAGACGCTTACCTGTGGGCGCAAGCTTCTCCAGGAGGTTCACCGCCCGATAAAAGGTAAAGCGGTAGAATTCCTCGAAAAGCCTGGAGGCTAAAGCAGTATCCGGTTGCCGTTTCTCGGTTGCCATGTGTGCAGGGGCTCTTTTTTTTGCAAGGTTTTTGCCGTCATCTGAGTAAACGAGTTTATGGACACGTAATGGGCCAGGAACCTCTCCAGGATGGAGGCGAACAGGTACAGGCCGGAGCCCACGTACTTGTCCTCGTCGAATTCCATGGTCACGTTCAGCCCGCGGCAGAAGGCCTGGCCTATTCTCCTGGTGACATACGCCGATTTCAGGCCCACGATCCCCTGAATCTGCTGCCTGGTGGCTGGTGAATCGTCAAAATCATATAGTCTGAGCAGCTCTTTCAGGGCGTCTTCGCCTCCCTCGCAGATGGATAGGTAGTTCAGCGACAGGTGCGAGATGAGCCGCCACTGTAGAGCTGCGCCGAGCGCCGGTCGCCGGGTGGGGGTCGGCTTCACGAGGCTGACGATCTTTGATACGGGCGCAGAGATCTCCATCTCGAAGTCCCCGTCGTTATCACCGAAGGGAAGCTTGCCGGGAAGGTCCCGGTTGGTGCAGAGGACCTCTGCCATCAGGGTCTCGACCCCGGGATCGGCGGGTTTGAGGTCCCAGTCGGTGAAGGAGATGAACACCTCTGTTCCGTCATCACCCTTCCTGCCCGAAGGCCTCCTCTCTAAGCGCCAGAAGGCCTTTTGAGAGCCGTGGTCTGTTTCGAGGTGATGCCTGATGGAGTAGAAGGGATGGAACTCCAGGGCTTCCTCGTGCGTCTCAGTGGAAGCGGTCAAGGAATCGATGCTGAAGACCTCCATGCCCTGGTGCCTCCTGGCATCGGGGATAACCTGGTATTCGGTCTTGGTATTCCCGACCCAGATCGGCTCTGCTATGCGTCTGAAAAGGTTGATCACCGGTACGGCATGGGTGAGGAAGTTCCCGGCGTCCAAGGTGAGGCCTCCCTTTGCAGGCTTGTCCAGGTAGAACCAGAAATCCACTGTGTCCCCGGCCATCTTTTCCCTAAGTTGGTCAAAACCTTTCAGGTCGAAGAAGAGAAATTTCTCGGGAAAGCAGAAATACTCCAGAAGGAGGCTGTATCCGGGAAAACTCCTTTCCGTGTAGGGCATGATTGCCTCATCCGGCTCCAGTCCTGCGGGCTGCAGACACCCGGGACCAAGGGTGATCGTTTCCGGTCTTCCCTGCTGATTTCGGAACTCGCATATCACCTCGGATACGTTGTTGCCCATTAGTTCATAGAGGGGAAACACGTGCTGCGCAGGCCCGTTCAGGAATAACCGGAGGCTTTCGAGCTTGATCTGGGAAAACGTGAGCCCTTCTTCCGCCTTGAGCGTTATCAACACGGCCTGCTGGGAATCGCCCACCCTGTGCTTGGGGTCTTTAAGTGCGGCAGAGGTGACCTCCAGGGGCCAGAGAGTCAGGGGGTAGCAGGTGGCGAATCGGCACGGCACGCCGCCAACCGGCTTGGAATAGAGATCTGTACCCTTGTCTATCCTATATCCTTCGGGGGGGACCGCCTTCCTTATGGTCTTGAAATCAACGACGGACATCGAGGGAATGGGCCTGGTGTAGTGCGGGTAGATGATGTTGAGAAGCGACTCGGTGATTTCGGGAAAGTCGTCTTCGATCTTCTTGTGGATCCTGCCCGCGATAAACGCGAACGCCTCGATGAGGCGTTCGGTGTTCGGGTCCTCGCATTTACCGGGCTCCAACTGTAGACGGGAGGCCACCTTCGGGTACTTCCCGGCGAACTCTTCGCCCATCTTGCGGACAAAGGTCAGCTCCTGCTCGTAATATTTTAAGATTTCGTCGTTCATGAACCTGTTATGGTAATTTCCCCACGGTTGATGTCGCACTGGGTGTCGAAGGTGACGGGCTCAGGCATGGGATCGACCATGAGCAGTCCGGTGACGCGGAATCCGAATGTCCGCTCGATGTTGTTGCCTTCGTCGTTCAGGATCATCACGTTGGTGAGCCTCGGCTCGAATTTTTCGATAGCCTTTTCCATCTCCTCACGGAGACGGTTCCTTACTATGGTGCTCATAGAGGTCTCCGCCGTGAAGTCGGAAAGCCCGTAGATAAAGAGCGAGTCTTGAAGCTCCTTGTATTCCGGGGCGAGAGTGGACACGAAATTTTTCGTGTTTAGAAGATTTTCCAGATCCCTCCTCACCGAAACCATCATCTGGCGGTAATCGGCCAGACGCTTCTGGACAGGCTCCCTCTTGACATCCGGTTCATAGTCGATGAGCCTGTCCAGCAGCGAAATCTGAGTCTTTTGATCGGGTTCGGGCATCCTATACCTTGGTGTTGGCTTCTATGTCCCAACCGATAGGGATAGGTGAATCCTTGGTCCCATCCGGTTTCTGAGGGGTGTACTTGTATTCGACCTTGGCAAAATTGAGTGTGACATTTTCGGTCAGCCGGTCCTCTCCGCCAGATCCGCCGGTGCTGACGCTCGCGATCAGGACACCCGTCATCTTTATCTCAATATACTCTAGGGGATCTTTTCCGGCCTTTCTAACGATCAGGGTGGCCTCGGGGATATGATCTCCCTGCATGCAGGAGAGCATCAGCATCGGGCTGGCCTTATCGACCCATTTGGTAATGCTTATGTCTTGCACACTCACCTTTCCTGCTCCGCCGCCACCGCCTACATGCATGTTGCCGCTTTGCGACATGCCCCAGCTCCACGCCAGGACGTCGATCTCCCCCTTGTGCGCTTTATCCATGGACTCACCCTCGATATCGCCAATCTTTATAAACATGTCTACTGCCATCTCATTTTCCTCCTAATAAGTTTTTTTAAAATGTTCGGAAAAATTGCCTGTTTCTGTAACCAAAGGGGCCTGGTGGACACGGCCCCTTTCTGTTTCTGTCCAATGCAGAAGCCTTATTATTTTGCAGGGGGCGGGAGATTCGCAACGAGCCTCAAGGATACGGAGAGCTCGTCAAGCTGGAAGTGAGGCTTGAGGAATGCAACAGCCCTGTAGCAGCCCGGCTTGCCCGGCATCTCGGCTACGTCGACACGGGCCTCGCTCAGGGGATATTTTGCCTTGATCTCCTGCCCGGCATCTTTATTGCCCGTGACATAATTCATGATCCAGTTGTTTAGGAATGTCTGGGCTTCACTCTGGGTCATGAAACTCCCTATCTTATCGCGCACTATGGACTTCATGTAGTGGGCGAAACGCGATACGGCGAGGATGTACTGCATCTGCGAAGAGATACGCGCATTGGCATTGGCCTCGTCGTTGGCGTATTTTTTCGGTTTGTTGCATGTCTGGGTGGAGAAGAAAGCTGCATAGTCTGTTCCCTTGCAGTGGACAAGCGGAATAAAGCCCAGATCGGCGAGCTCCTTTTCCCGGCGGTCGGTGATGGCGATCTCGGTGGGGCATTTAAGAGCCACGTCACCCTCGTCGGTCTTGAAGGTATGCACCGGCAGGCCCTCCACCAGTCCGCCGCCCTCAACGCCCCGGATGGCCGCTGTCCAGCCGTATTTGGAAAAGGCCTCGGTGAGCCTGGTCCCGAATGCCCAGGCAGCGTTGCACCACAGGTACTTGCTGTGGTCGGTGCCGTCCACGTCCTCTTCATAGTTGAAGCCTTCGACAGGCACCGTTGCCTGGCCGTATGGCAGCCTGCCCAGTGTATGCGGAAGGGTCAGCGCCACATAGCGCGAGTCTTCGGAGTCGCGGAACGACTTCCACTTGGCATACTCGGCGCTCTGGAAGATCTTGGAAAGGTCCCTCGGCTGGCCGAGATCGGTGTAGGAGTCCAGGTTGAACATCCCCGGATCCGCTGCGGAGATAAACGGTGCATGAGCAGCGGCAGCCACCTGGGAGACCTTTTCCAGCAGGGACAGGTCCTGGGGATGGTTGCTGAACTCGTAGTCGCCTATGAGCGCCCCGTAGGATGCACCGCCGAACATGCCGAACTCCTCTTCGTAGATCTTCTTGAAGAGTACGGACTGGTCGAACTCGGAGGCCTTTTCCATGTCCTTGAGCAGGTCTTTCTTGTTGACGTTCATGACTCTGATCTTGAGCGACTCGCCAGTCTCGCTCTGGTTTACCAGATAAAAGAGGCCGCGCCAGGAAGCCTCAAGCTTCTGGAAGTCCTGATGATGCAGGACCTCGTTCATCTGTGCGGTGACGAGCCTGTCTATCTGGGCTATCCGCGCATTGATCATCTTCTCCGTGTCCTTGGACACTGCCATGGAGCCTTCGGTTATCTGGCCCACGAATTCGGAGATAAGGTCTTTGGCGCGGGAGCGCTGGCTTTCGTCCCGGGCCATGCGGCCTTCATCGATAATCTGATCCAGCAGACCCTTTTCTTCCGCTACGGCCTCAGCCGCTGCCTGGTCTTGTGTCTTTTCTTTGTCCGCCATAGCCCCTCCTCTATTCCTTATCTTTCGAAGCCGTTACCCCGGCTTCGCCCTCGAGCTTTTTCAGAGACTCGTCGTTGTTGATGATGTCCTGTAGGAGCTCGTCGAGCTTGTCGTTGCCGTCGAGCTTGCCCAGGAGATCGGATAGCTTCCTGCGCGCCTCCAGCAGTTTTTTCAGGGGTGTTATCTGCTCGGCAACGTTTTCCGGGCTGAAGTCGTCCATGGACTTGAAGCGCAGGTCAACGGCGAGCTGGGAATCGTCGTTTGCAAGCTTGTTGTCCACCCGGAATGCGACCCTGGGCTTAGAGCCTTCGAGCACCTTGTTGAAATTGTCCCGGTCGATCTCCACAAATTTACGTTCCTTCATTTTCGGTAGCGGCTGGTCCGGCTTGCCGGAAAAATCACCCAGTACGCCGACAACGAAGGGGATCTCCTTTTTCTCTATCGAGTCGCCCACCTCAACATCATAGGTGATCTGTACCCTGGGAGATCTCACCCTGTCGAGGGTGTGCTGCAAACTATCTTTTTTAGCCATACATTATCCTCCTTTCTTATACTGCAACGCCTTGGTTATATCTTTGGAGCAGAGCCTCGGATAAAGCTCGCTGTTTGCCTTTTGGACATCGTCGTCAGTGGCCCCTTCAGCTGTGAGACACTGGTAGTAGGCCTCGATCACCTCCGCTACCCACAGGGGAGACTCCCACTGTTCAAGGTGCAGTTCGCTGATGAGTTCGTAGAGCTCTTCGATGATGGGCAGCGCAATGCCGGGCCTGTTGGCCTGCAGGGCGATCTTGGCCATCATGAGCCGGTACCGGCTCTGCTGCCTCACGGAAGGTGAACTGCTCGATGCCGTGAGCAGCTTCGTGAGTGCATCCTTGATGCCGGAGAGTTTAAAGGTGTTTTGGGCATCCCTCCACACGGCCTCCTCGTAGATTCCCTGGTCCATGATGGCCGCCTGGGGTACGAAGATCTTTTCACCGCCGGCAGGTGCCGCCTGAGGCGCTTTTGAAGACGGAACGTCATCCTGGGCAGACGTTTGGTCAGCTTCCGGTAGCGCATCAGACTCAGCAACCGTAGGAGCTGGTCGCCCGCCCTTGGCCTCCAGCAGGCTCTCCACGACTTGCTGTGCATCTTCTATTGCCTTTTTTACCTCGGTCAGTCCCGGGGCATCTGACCCGAACTTTTCATCAGAAACGGAATCGAGCTTTGTCAGGGCATCGAGGGAGGTCTCGATACTTTCGGCGAGCACCACATAAAAATCCCTCGAGGTCTTGTTAACAGCGGTGTCGAACTCTTCGGGGCCTACCTTGTCACCTTCGCCTCCCTTGCGTGACTCCTGCCATATGTACCAGGAATACCCCTCGGTCGTTTTCGGATCGGTAAGTGAAATCTCCCTGATGATGTAGGAAACCTTCTCGTTGAGGAACTCAAGAGGACCTATCCGGTATTCGAGGTCGCCCTCGTCGGGAAAGGGGTAGAGGGTGTCCCAGAAGTCGCTCAGTAGGGAGGCGGTCAGAAAAAGACCGTCGGCAAGACCCGCATAACCGTGTTTCTTGATAAGCCCTTCGGTGAGCCAGACCGCGATCTGGAGGTCCTTGGTCTTCTCATTGAGCGCGGCCGATGCGATTTTTATGACAGCATCCCAGTCGGCCTTCTTGATGTCGGTCTGCCAGTCGCCCTGGTCTAGTACATCGTCTGCGCGCCTGGCCTCCTTGATCTGATCGTAGACCTGTGAATATCTCAGGTCCTCTCCTGAAGGATTTTCACCTGCGATCGGGGCAAGAAATGTATCAAAGTCGAGTATGTTTGTGCTCATTTTTCACCGCCCGGAAGATTGAAAACCGCCTGCCTGATCTCCAGAATGGGGATATCCTCGTCTCCAACCTGAAATACATGCTGTCCCACACCTCTGGAGAACCCACCTCCCAAGGGCACCCAGTCGCTGAGCCTGCCCGTCATCGCCTGCTCGTCCGAATGCTCGGATGTCCCGGGATACACAACCGGAAGGAAGCAGTTCACCGAGAGGCCCTCCCAGGTGGTTATGCTAGCCGTTACCCAGATTAGGTCGAACGATGTTTTAGGCTCTTCTACAACTAGCTCACGGATGAACTCGAAGGGCAACCATACATAGCGCTCGTGAATGAATGCCTCAAGGAAGCAGAAGAGCCTGGCATCAGTATCGGCAAAACAATCGAAAGATTTACCGTTTAGATTGCCTGATATCTCGGGTCTGAGAGAGTCGATCTCCGCAATGATCTCCCTGGCCGCATCGAATCTTTGAGTTTTAACAGCCTCAAGATAATCCATGTATTTTCCTGAGTAGACCGGAGGTTCGGGAAAGATGGACGGGGGCTGTTGAAGATCCATGACCGCAAGCCGTTCCCTTTCAGCCTGAACAATGTCCAGGTATGCATGAACTCCCACGGCACGGGCCGGATCCTGGCTGGAGATGAGGTCGAGGTGGCGCTGGGCCTTATCCCACTCACCCCCCATTGCAAGCACCTGGAACAGAAGTGTCCTCTTGCCCAGATCGGCAGGTGATCTCTTTACCTCATCAACTAACAGCCTGCGGGCTTCAGATAGACGACCTTTCCGTATGAGGTCTTTCGTAGTCATAATACAAAACTCCTTTAACATGTGTGTTGAATATATCAAACTTTAAAAAAAGAGATAGTACTATAATGCAATCTTTTCATAAAAAGGGGCCGTACGAAACAACCATTTAAACGCATAACTAGGTTTTCCCCACCACCATGAGTTCTACTGTTAAATCCTCCGGCGATGTATCCCAGAACAAAGCCAGGTTTTTTCCTTTTTGCACGCTGCCCCATTGATCGCTGTGATGGTCTATCTGAAAATACAGGGAGCCTGCCTTTCTGGGAAGTTCCTGGGGCGGGGATGAAAGGTGTGTTAATGTGATTGCAGGCAGGGCCCTCACAATCAGGATAGGAAGCTGTTCCCTGGAACTTAATTTTGCGCTTGACGATAATGAATCGAGCACCTCTTTATGCTCCTGTTCTGTTTCTATTGCGATATAAAAGCGGTTTTTACCTTCAAATATTGCAGGGGGAAGCTCGGCGGAATAATAGGTCCCGTCGTAGACAAGCTGAAACACATATTCAGGCCCGGCAGTAAGCTCGTCCAATAGAGAGGTGATCAACCCCTGTGCGGAGGAAAAGCATTCCCATAGACAATGGTGTCTATATTCCGGGACAAGGGTCGTTCCATCGGCTGCTTCACCTGTTACGGATATTGTGTTTGAGAAGGTCGATAGCTCGCCAATGAGTGAACGCAAGAGACCGTACACCGTCCAGGGGTGAACGGTTTTTTCATTGGTTAAGTGAATGAGCCCGGGTATATAGCGATTGAGTGTCCTCTGTGCAAGCAGGTATAACATGTCGCGCGCCCCGAATTCGGCGCTATGGATGCCCCTATCGCTTTTATAGGCCTCAAGCTGATGACCGCGGGCGGAGATCTGATCCCTGATCTCTCTGATAATCTTTTCGAGCGGATTAGATGCAGCGATAGTAATACTCGGGGGTACAAAGGTCTCTGAGATTACAACCTCACCGCCCCTTCTTTCCATCTGTGCGAGGGGAAGGATATCATAGTCTCCCAAACTGTCCTGCTCACTTTCCCAGAACAGTTTCAGGACATACTTCAGCCTTTTGATCTGTGCAGGAGGACCGTCCTGGTGCAGATCTCTTACATCTTCGGGATCTGCCGGCGCGATAAACCTTGTCGTTACTTCTGAAAGATGCTCTCCTTTATTAAGGACAGTCACATTTTCACCGTCATCCGTCCATTTTTTTATCCCGACATAAACCGTGAAAGGCTTGCCGCCTTCAACCCAATCATCTTCAAAATGCCTTGATTCCACGACGGCATTTTTCGGCAAAACCACATAGGTTGTATCTGGAAATATGAATTCTCCGCCTATGAGTTGAAAACTCCTGGTCCCCAGGGCTGCCTGTTGGATCTCCATATTCGCTACACCCCACATATGGGGGGTCTGGTACCGGTACAGGGGGGTTATGAGAGATTGATAGTAGCGTTCGGTGAGTTGGAAATGCTGAGGCTGGAGAAAGAGCCCCTGATGCCATAAAAGTTGTCTTTCCATATAACTATTCTCCCTTAGGTGTCAAAATCTGTTTCGGTCCCGATAAAAGATTGGATATCCATCTTTATGAGCACTTTGTATGCATACGCCTCTTTTATCTATTTGAGTATAATAATAAATAATTATCATACATAAAATATTTAATATATGCAAAGCTCCGCCAGATTGGGTGAGCTGTCTCTCTAAACCCAAATTGATTATTTTATATTATTGCCCCTTGAGAGCGTGTGTACAAATATTAATATATCTAATACTATTTCAATAACAAATTAAATACTTAGGAGGGTTTAAATGTCAAGAGAATTATGCCCCTGACAGGATATTTTATTATACACCAATTAGGCTGTGATAATGATTTGTTAGTATCTCACGGCCAAATTCAGTGGTACAGTGTTTCGTAAGGCTTGGTTGAAGGGGGGCAAAATGACATATGATACTAACAGACTTTTGGAAAGGCTTCGAATAAGGCTGCCTCTTATAGGGTTTTACGATTCTCCGGACATCCTCGGGTTTGGGACTGTTGTAGAACCCGATTCCGGCAGGCATGTATGCGTATTCGAGTTTTTCAGGGACTGGCTTCTCGGTAAAACCCTTCGCATCACAAGGGATAATTTCGGATGTGGGGGAGCGGGCACGGCCCTTTGCGGTGTGAACACACGTTCTAGACAGGACTATGTCTCCTTTCTTGTAGACGGCGAAGGGCTAAAGGAAAACCATGATATAATGGGGGAATGGATAGACAAGAGAAAGACCTATCATCAGAAAAACCCCAATATTCTTATTGGTCCACTAGTAGACTGCAAGAAAGAGTACCTGAAGACCGTAACCTTTTTCGTAAATCCAGACCAGTTGAGCGCGTTGGTTATCGGGGCGCATTACAGGCATCGGCCTGGAGAACCACCCCCTGTGCTGGCGACCTTTGGTTCAGGTTGTATGCAGCTTATAACCCCGTTTGATGACCTGTCTGCCCCGATGGCGTCTATCGGTTCAACGGACATAGCAATGAGGTCTTACCTTCCGTCCGATATCATGGCCTTTACTGTAACGGTCCCCATGTATGAGCAGCTTATCTCCCTGGATGAGAATAGTTTTTTGAATAAGCCTTTTCTCAAGAATCTCTGGAAGGCTAGGGGGTATAAAGAATAGGTCATGAGTTATACCTGCCGGATACCTCGGGCTTTTTGAAAATACTTGGATCTTTCAAGCGTATTCTCGGATTCAAAGACTGCTTGCGCGAATAGGACTACCTCGGTATATATATCCTCTAAGAAAAGGGTATTGGTGCTTAACATGAGAGGTTTTATTTGATGAAGACAATTCGTTCCCGGAAAATATAGTTTATATGCGGCTGATAGGCTCGATCTCACAAGAAAAAGACGCTAAGTTGTTCAGCGACTATCTGTATGCCATGGGTATAAAGAACGAAAAGCGACCCGGTGAGGGTGATTCTTCCTGGGATGTCTGGGTCTATAATGACGAGCATCTCGATCAGGCAAAGATGATGTTGAATGAGTTTCTGCGTTTGCCCGATTCGCCGGAATACACTCAAAAGGCCTCTATTGCCCGGATAAAAAGACAGCAGGAACAGGAGGACCTGAAACAGTTTCAGAAGCGGGTATTTACAAAGAACCAGATCTTCCCTGATCTCGACCGCATGGGCACGGTTACCATCGCATTGATCACCATAAGCATACTTGTGGCTATCATATCGAAGCTCGGGGCAAATCCTTCAAACATAAGATATCTGTTTATTTCAGAGTATTTTGCGGGTTTCTTGCATGAGGTGTTTCACGGTCAGATCTGGCGGCTGGTAACCCCTATATTTATCCATTTCGGTATACTGCATATCCTGTTCAATATGCTCTGGCTCAGGGATCTCGGCAGCATGATAGAGAAGAGGCAGAGTCCATACACGCTGGCGGTCCTGGTAATAGGTATAGCATGTGTTTCAAACATAGGGCAGTATATGATGAGCGGTCCATTGTTCGGAGGTATGTCGGGTGTGGTATATGGTCTGCTCGGCTATATATGGATCAGGGGTAAATATGATCCTGCCTCGGGCCTGTTCGTTCATCCGCAGACAGTGACCATGATGATAGTCTGGTTTTTCATATGTCTTGTTGGTCTTATCGGGCATGTCGCAAACACGGCTCATGGTGTGGGGCTTGCGGTAGGCATTGCATGGGGTTATATCTCCGCTATGGCCTCTGTGTCAAAACGGATAAAAAGAAAATAAAAGACTGCAATTTAAAGTAATTGAGGAGGTTTGATAATGGAGTATTCAACAAGTCCGGAAGGTAAAAGATACCCCCTGCCGGCCCCGGATGACTATGAGGGCGAGTATAAAAGGCTTGCCTCCCTAGTGGAGAATGAGCGCAAAGCAGGTAAGGAGATTGTGGTGGTGATGGGACTCGGTTTTGTGGGTGCTGTCATGGCCGCGGTTGTCGCAGACAGTACGGGCAGGGCATCAGGCAAGGCGGATAAATTCGTTATAGGGATGCAGAGGCCCAGTACAAGGAGTTATTGGAAGATACCCATGATGAACACCGGTGTATCACCGGTAAAGGCAGAAGATCCCGAGGTGGATATACTGATAAATAGGTGCGTTACCGTCAGGAAGAACCTGATGGCTACCTATACCTATGACGCCTTGAGCCTGGCCGATGTGGTCGTTGTGGATGTCCAGTGTGATTTTTTGAAACAGGAGCTGGGTAACTGCGAATCAGGTAACGCAGAGATCGCCGCACTTGAGGAATCCATGAAGATCATCGCGGACAAGATCCAGCCGGAATGCCTTGTCCTTATCGAGACGACAGTACCTCCCGGGACAACAGAGTTTATCGCTTACCCCACGGTCAAAAAGGCGTTTGCCCGGCGGGGTATAGACAAAGAACCTCTGATAGCACACAGCTACGAGAGGGTCATGCCGGGCAAGGATTATGTAAGGTCTATCCGCGACTTCTGGAGGGTATGCAGCGGCATTAACGAAGAGAGCAGAAAGAGGGTGGAGGATTTTCTCTCAGATGTGCTCAATGTGGATGAATATCCCCTTACCGTTCTTGACAGGCCCTTGGAGAGCGAGACGGCAAAGATAGTTGAAAACAGCTACAGGGCCACGATACTTGCATTTATGGATGAGTGGAGCAACTTTTGCGAACGCAACGGTGTGGACCTGATAAAGGTGATGGACGCCATAAAGGTTCGTCCTACCCATAACAATATGATCTTTCCCGGTCCCGGTATTGGCGGTTACTGCCTGCCAAAGGACGGGGGGCTCGGTGTATGGGCTTACCGCCATCTAATGGGTTTTGAGGACGATCTTTTCAGGATTACTCCTGCGGCCATCGATATCAATGACACCAGGGCCCTGCATCCTGTCCAGCTCATAAGGGATGCGTTGAGGAATATGGGTAAGATCGTTGCTGCCTCTGTCGTCACTATACTGGGGGCATCATACAGGGAGGACGTGGGTGATACCCGTTACAGCGGTTCCGAACTTATGGTGAGAAAACTGGCGGAGATGGGCGCCGAGGTAAAGGTGCACGACCCATATGTAGAGCACTGGTGGGAATTCGAGAGCCAGGATTCATATCCGTCTGTCGGTTCATCCCTTGCCAGGTTTTTCAGAAACCAGGAATCATTGAAACAGCTTAGAGTCGATAAAGACCTTGACCACGCCATAAGAGGTTCTGATGCGATAGTCCTGGCAGTGCGGCACAAACAGTATCTTGATCTCGATCCTGACGATATGGTCTCCATGATCGGGGCTCCCACGGCTGTAATAGACTGCTTCGGGGTCCTTGATGACAAAAAGATCAATAGGTTTTTTGAGCTTGGATGCGAGGTTAAGGGGCTGGGAAGGGGACATATACAGAGGATAAAGGAGTCTGTAAGGACTAAGGCCGTGTTGTAGGTTTTTGGTTCGGATAACGATAAACAGGCATGATTGTCTGAAATCCGGTTTTTGACATGGATGATACAGATTACAGGGAATAATATGAATAAGCCTATTTCATTCGGAGAACTTGGTGTTGAGCTTGTATCCTCGATGGGTGAAAACACCGGCATACAATGGCAGGACGAGGCCTTTAACATTGTTATAATAGGGGACTTCAGCGGCAGACAAAGTCGCGGTATCTTTGATCCGGCATCTATTGCAACCAGGCCTTTTGTCGAGGTGGACAGGGACAACATAGACGAGGTCATGAAGAGGCTCAAGGTGGAGGTGCATCTTGATATCGGTGATAGTGACGGCCTTGATGTTGTCCTGAAAGATTCGGACGATCTTCATCCAGATTCACTATATGAGAGGCTCGATGTATTCAATTCCTTGAGAGATGTCAGAAATAAACTCGGAGACAACAGGACATTTGAGTCCGCGGCCAGGGTTGTGCGTGCATGGAAAGACCATGAACAGGAAGGATATAACCCCCATGGACCTCCATCAAAAAGACAGGATAACCCGATACCCAAAGAAGGTCTGCTAGAGAGTATACTGGGCGAGGAGACCGAAAAAGCTGTAGAATCATCAATGGGTGACTGGGATGTCTTTTTAAGGAGGATAGTAGCCCCGCATATCATTATAGATAACGACAGGGACAGGGATGATCTCATTGCCGCGGTGGACGAGTCGACATCTGTACTGATGAAGACTATACTCCATGACAGAGATTTTCAGTCAATAGAATCGGCATGGAGGTCTCTGGATCTTCTTGTGTCTAGGCTGGAGACTTCAGAGTCGATGAGGATCTTTATCCTCGATATAACAAAGGCCGAACTTATATCAGATCTAAAATCGTCTCAAGATTTGAGCAAATGTGGCATATTTCGACTTTTTGCAGATCAGGCAGATGAAATCCCCTTGTCTCTGACAGCAGGCTATTACACCTTCGGCATGACTGCTTCGGATGCGATGTTTCTGGGCCGCATGGCAAAGATAGTCTCTATAACAACCAGTGGGCCTTTTATATCCGGGGCGCGTATACTCATCGGGGAAGATGGTGATATTAAAGTTTCAGATAATGATGCCGCTGCATGGGACGAACTCAGGGGGCTTAATGAGTCCGGATACCTGGGGCTTGTTATGCCGGGATTCCTGCTCAGGCTCCCTTATGGAGAGGATACAGATCCTGTCGAGGGTTTTCAGTTTGAAGAGATGGATTTTAAGCCCGAACAGAATCACTACCTGTGGGCCAATCCGTGCATGGCATGCGTATGTCTTCTGGGACAGACCTTCAGTATGCACGGATGGGACATGAGGCCGGGCATGATAAGGGATATACAAGGACTTCCCCTTCATGTCTGTAATATAGATGGCAAAATGGTGACCATGCCCTGCACGGAGTCTATGATGAACGAAAAACAGGCTCAAGACATACTCGAAATGGGTATTATGCCTGTTGTATCTTATAAGGACCAGGACAGGCTGAGCATTGTCCGTTTCCAGTCATTGGCGGATCCGGCACAGCCTCTTAACGGGAGATGGGGGCATTGATGTATTATGCCTCTCAGTCAAACATCTCGATTGATGAGAGGTCTGGGGGCAGATCAGAGCATATATGTTTTTTTAAGAGACGTAATGGCCTTTAACGGGGATCTATATTATTTGAACATATTAAATAAGAGTATAAGTAATGAATGCAGACTATAATATGATGATCCTGAAGAAGTATTGGTTGATACCATTTATTATCCTTATACTATGCATAGTAGGATGCGTTTCTGAAAATGCGGATAGGCCTGATGGGGATTATGATGTATTGATCTCTGATGGAAAGATATTGGAATATACCCTTAAGCTTCTACAAATGTGGAAGGTCGATGATGAAAAGGGAATTAAACGTATTCAAATTCTAGATCCTCCGGAAAAAGAAAGTTTCAGAAACGATATTGAATGGTTTAATGCTATCCGTCTTTGGATGAGAAAGACATCACAACATGGACCTGCAGCATTTAATCATCCTTTATATCCGCCGCTCATGATTGAGAAGATAAGGGGAGATGTAACATATTCAGCCACATGTGGACCATTTAGTGTTGCATATTCCGGTTTGTTGCTTTCTTATGATATCCCGGTAAGGTTAGTGCATATATATGCCCAATCAGATAAAAAAGGATTGGTTTCTCATACATTTGCAGAAGTTTGGAGTGAGGATTTTCAGAAATGGGTTGTACAAGATGTTGATCTCAATATTTGTTGGATAAATAACCAGGATATTTTGATGAATGCGCGTGAGATACAGGAAGAGTTGGCTTCGGGTAAAGATCGTGATCAATGGAATATTGTACCAAAGAGGGATATTTCGAACAATGAACGTATAGATTCGATAGATAAAGATATTTTTTATCGTCTTGTTATTGCCTTTCAATCGAATTATTTTCATGCCGGAAACGTACCATATCTTTCCTACCAGAGGGGTTCACTTTTTCATCTTATCAGGAATGCCGAAAGCGAAAAGAAAGATTCTGCCTGGGAAATCTATAAGAACAAACTATTGATAAAGACAGTTAATAATCCAACCAAATTGTATGCGCCAATGAACCAGATTTCTATTATAATGATAGAGACAAAGGATGAACATATATTTACTCTAAACAACAACATCCTTAATTTTGATCATTATGAAATATGTGAAGGTTCAGAAGCCTGGAATACACATAAAGGAAATAAATTTATCCAGAAGAAAAAGGATATTAGGGAAACAAAAGTAATAATGTTCAGAGGCGTATCAAAACACAACCATCTGACAAAACCTGCGATCATTCGTTTTAATGTTGCTACATTGTAATCGTCATTTTATGAATATACAAAAAACGGGTTTGTTCTCGTGCCTGATCGCTTTTGTTCTATTAGTCCCGGGGACCGTACCGGCTCACCCCCATGTGTTTATAAAGAACTCTATGACTGCAGTGCTCGATAAGGATGGGCTTGCAGGCATAGAGATCCGATGGGTATTTGACGAGATGTTTAGCGCAGGTATCATTATGGATCATGACATGAATCGTAACAGGTCTTTTGAGAACGAAGAGATTCTCACCCTTAAAAAGGGGTACTTCGACGCCTTGAAAGAGCACTCGTTCTTTACACGCATCACTATAGATGCAAGGCCTTTTGAGGTAGAGTATATCAAGGATTTCAACGCAGCGATCAAAGACGGATCTGTTGTATACAGATTTTTCATACCCTGTCATGTAAAGGCATCGAGCGCGCCCAAGCAGATAAAGGTCTCTGTTTATGACAACAGCTACTACACATCCATACAAACAGATAAAGATGATGTGAAAGCGCTGAATCCCTGCGGACATCATATTGAGATCAGTTTAGACAAAGACAGGGATATCTCTTATTATTTTGACCAGTTTCATCCTGATTGCATGATGCTGAGGTTGCGGAGCAGATGATGGCGATATCTAGGGGGCTTGGCCTGATCTTTGCCCTGCTGCTGACTTCAGGCGTATTGTTTGCCCATACAGGCCCTTTTGGCCCGGCAGGACAAGATGATATCAGTGAGCAGTCTTTTATCCGGCAGGCGATAACAGGGATAAATGCGTATCAGCTCGAACTGAAACAGAAGATGACGGCCCTTGTCAAGGATCTCAAGGACCATAAGACCCCGGGTACATTGATGCTTCTTTTGTTTATATCGTTTATATACGGTGTTGTCCACTCTATCGGTCCGGGCCACGGCAAGGGGATCATCCTCTCGTATCTTATCGCGTTTAAGGGGTCCTTGAAAAAAGGGATAGCCATAGGCGCCCTTGCCGCGTTTTTTCACGGACTTTCAGCCATTATACTTGTCCTGGCCATCTATTATCTGTCTTTGGGCAGGGTGGTCGGCACCTTTGATCTTGTGAGCTCAAGGCTGATGATCCTGAGTTCTGTCGGGATAATAATCATTGGGGGCTTGATCTTTACTAGGGGGATATACGGGATATATCTCGACATGAGATCGGCTGAGCCTGATCAGGGGCTATGTTCACGGGGCAGCGTTCTTGCGATGATACTATGCCTCGGCATTGTGCCGTGTCCGGGTGCCATGATCATCCTTCTTTTCTTTTTGGCGATGGGGCTGTTGAACATCGGTATATGGATGGCGCTTTGCATGTCCGCCGGTATGGCTCTTAGTGTATCCATGATAGGACTGGCCGGTCTTGTCTTTAAAAATTCACTGGTAAGGCTTTCGAAGAGGTTTAGTAGCAGGTTTTTGATCGTTCAAAGGTCTTTAGAGATAACAGGTGCTATGCTTATTGTAATAATCGGGTCTGTGCTTTTACATGCATATCTTCATTGACAATCATGCTTGTTGCATGTTTTCATAAAATCTGGTTTGATACTTTTCCGGGTGGATTAATACAATGAGAAAACTACTTTATTTATGCATGATCGTAACGGTTGTAGTGTTTATCTATATGAGGATCGATACGGTTAAGAGCCTTTCGGAACAGGATGCAAAAGGCGTTGAACAGTTCTATAAGGAAAACGGGATTCCGGTGGAGACCGGCAAGGTTGAAAAAGGGGTTTTCCTGAAGTACTGCCGTGTAAATGCACGGATACAGGGTGCAAAGCAGACCGAGATATCCACACCGGTGGAAGCGAGGATACTCAATGTCCATCGCCAGGTTGGAGAGGTGGTCAAGGCCGACGAGGTCATCATTAGCCTTGACAAGGAGGACCCGAGGAGCTCCACCCAGTACAGGCAGCTCAAGGCCGTGTACGAGACAACGCTCAAAAACTATAAAAGAATGCTGGAACTCAGAGAGACAGGGGCTGTGTCGCAGAGCAAGCTCGATGAGGTCAAGATGAAACTTGATGTGGACAGGGCCAATCTCGAGAGTGCTATAAAGACCGTTTCTCTGTCCAGCACCATGGACGGTGTTATCCTAGATATGAATGCGAGGGAGGGTGAGCTGATCTCCCCGATGAAGACGGTTGCGACCATAGCAAGGGTAGACAGGGTTCGTCTGCTAGCCGAAGTGAGCGAGGCCGATATCCTGTGCATAAGGCCAGGACAGAATGTAATAGTCAACGGAAGACAAGGCCATGACATCAGCAGAGGCAAGGTGACAAAGGTCTCCCTGAATGCCGATACGAAGACAGGCCTGTTCAGGGTGGAGATGGAGGCGGATAACAGGGACTGGTCGTTGAAGATAGGCACCTATACCACGGCAAGGATAGAGGTCATAAATGATGCTGACTCTGTCTATGCCGAGCTGCGCGGTATTCAGCAGGAGCCTGACGGAAGCTACTACGTGTATGTCGTAAAGGGTGGGCGCGCGCTAAAGACCCCGATAGAGATATCAGGGATGAATGACGACTATGTGCGTATTGCCAAAGGGGTGGATCCGGAAGACATGATAGTCGTGAGAGGATTTGCCCGGCTTGTCGATAATGCAAAGGTCCTTTTCTAGGTACTCATCCGATCAGCCATGAATCTTATACGTACATTTATTCAAAGGCCTGTAACGACCATCATGATGGTCTGCGTCTTTGTTGTCCTCGGATTTATATCCTACAACAGGCTCTATGTGGATCTGTTTCCCGAGGTGGATCTCCCCATAGTTATGATCACCCAGGTATACGAGGGTGCTGCCCCTGAAGAGATAGAGATCCAGATGGTAAAGAAGATAGAGGATGCTGTATCCAATATCAGCGACATCAAACATATCATATCGAATGTAAACGAAAATTATGCAATAACCATCATAGAATTTCGATACGGTGTGGATGTAGACATAAAGTCTCTGGAGGTAAAGGACAAGGTCGAGGCAGTGACCCCGGACCTGCCTGATGCTGCCGACAAACCCGTTGTCGAAAAGTTCGATCCTTTTAGCGAACCTACACTGAGCATTGCCCTTTTCAGTGATTCTCTGCCCATCCACGAAATCTACGAGTATGCCGATGACATCCTTAAGGACAGGTTTTCCCAGGTTTCGGGCGTGGCCAATGTCGATGTGGTCGGAGGCAAGGAGCGCCAGATAAATGTCAGGATCGATCTTCCCAGGCTCCTAAACTACAAGGTGTCTATCAATGACATCATCAAGGCCATAGGCAAGGAAAATGTAGATGTGCCTGCCGGTTCCATGGACAGGGGCATGTTCGAGATGGGAGTGAGGCTTAAGGGCCAGTTCGAGACGGTTGAAGATATAAGGAACATGCATATATCGGTGGAAAAGGCCGGGATCATCCAGCTGAAGGACGTGGCAACGGTAGAGGACGGATTCAAGGACATCACCTCATCCGCCAGGTATAACGGGGAAGAATCCGTTATCCTGAATATATTCAAACAGACCGACAGCAACGTGGTCAGAACCGCAGACAATGTTTATAAGGTGCTTGATGATATAAAGAAAGGCCTACCGAAAGGCCTTGAGACAGAACTTGCAACAGACACGACCACCTTTATTCGTGACTCCATTGATGATGCACTATTCAGCATCATTTTAGGGATATTACTTACAACCCTTGTGCTCTTTCTATTCCTGAGAGATATAAGGATTGCTCTCGTGGCCGCGGTCGTTATACCCACATCCCTTGTTTCATCCTTTCTGGTCATGCAGCTTTTTGGTTTTACGCTCAACATAATCACGCTGATGGCCCTTGGTGTATCTATAGGTGCACTCGTGGCGAATGCTATCGTTATCATAGAAAATATACACAAGCACATGATGGAACACGATGACCCTAAAGAAGGGGCGGCAAGAGGGACCTGGGAGGTCGCGGTAGCAGTTATCGCCTCTGCGGGCACCAACATAGTGGTATTTATACCGATTGCGTTTATGAAGGGCGTGTTCGGACAGATCTTCTATCCGTTCGGCATTACAGTAGTAGCGGCAACTGTCTTTTCTATAATCGCATCCTTTTCACTCACCCCCATGCTCAGTTCATATGCCATGCGTGATAATGAGGATATTGACAAGGGGTGGGGTTTCATCGGAAAGCACCTCATGTTTTTTTCCCGCTGGATCGAGGTGTTGAGAAAGGAGTATCTGCATATACTGGATTACTGCCTAAGATGGAGGATATTGACCGTTATCTGTACCTTGGCAGTATTTGCAGGCTCATTCATGCTGATGCGTTATGTGGGTGGAGAGCCTTTTCCCTCATCGGACAGCTCGGAAATCACAATAGAGGCGGAGTTGCCCCAGGACGCATCTATCGAGGCGAGCAGGAAGGTGCTCATCGATATAGAGGGTTTTGTAAAGGATATCCCTGAGGTAAAGAGCTATGCCTCAACTATAGGGGGTAAGAACAAGGGCGTCTATGATCTTTCTGTCCGTACAAGACTGGTTCCTACCGAAGAGAGGGCGCTGTCCGACAAGGCAGTGGCCGAAAGTCTGATAGAGCCTTTATGCACTATACCCGATATCAATTTCAGTGTTGTAGCGGGCAGGAGCAGCGGAAATAAGGGCGATATGGATATTGACCTGTTCGGTCCGGACTATTCCGAACTCGTCAAGCTCTCTGAAAAGGTAAGACGCCTCATGTATGATACAGGCAATTACCAGAGCATACTAAGCTCTTATAAAACGCCGAAAAAAGAGATGAAGTTTGTCGCAGACAGATATAAATCAAGCGTTTACGGAGGGAGCAACGCGCTTTTGGGAGAGACCCTGAGGTCATCGATTGAGGGTGTCACCCCGTCAGTGCTCAGGGATGAAGGACAGGAATACGACATACATGTCTCTCTGCATGAAAACTATACGAACTCACTCAACCTGCTGGGCGCCATCCTTGTACCGCTCGGAAAGGGCAAGGCGCTCAACCCTATTAACAAACTGGGGTCTTTTGTCCCGTCACGGGCAGAGGCAGGGATAGAAAGAAAGGACAAGCAGCGCAAGATAACACTCACCTGCTTTTTCAGCAGGCTTTCCCTTACCGAGAATATGCTCATTCTCAAGGATGAATTCGACAAAATGGATCTCAAACCCGGATACAAGATAGAGTTTGCCGGTGATGTGGAGATCAATAAGGAGGCCGGAGAGGCTACATCCCAGGCCTTTATCATCGCATCCGTCCTTACCTTCATGCTGCTTGCAGCTATTTTGAACTCCTTCGTACACCCGTTCACTATCCTGCTCACCATCCCGCTCGGTCTTTCAGGGGTATTCTACGCGCTCTTTTTTTCAGGTATTACAGTGAATATGATGTCCATGATGTCGATAGTCATGCTTGTAGGGATCGTGGTAAACAGTGCTATCCTGATTGTAGACCAGGCCATGAGCCAGATAAAGGTAGGGACCGCTTCGATCATCGCGATAAAGAATGCCTGTTCGGATAAATTCAGACCCATATTGATGACAAACATAGCGATAATATGCGGGCTATTGCCTCAGGCATTCGGGGGGTCAGGGGCAAACTTCAGGACAGCGCTCGCCCTTCCGACCATCGGCGGGATTATCGTGTCTACGCTTTTTACCATGCTTTTTATCCCGGTGGTCTTTTATTACATGGAAAAGATAAGGAGACCGAAGGCCATCCCGAGAAAGATATGCGAAGAGACCGGGGAGGACGTTATATAGCAGTACAATAAAGGCAGGCCGTTATGGTCTGGGGGAGTGTTATATGAGCATGAGGATACCCAGGCACAAGACAAAGATCGTCTGTACGATAGGTCCTGCCTCCCGCTCGAAGAAGGTGCTCAAAGAGATGATCCTGTCCGGAATGAATGTGGCCAGGCTTAATCTCAGTCATGGCGACCTTGAGACCCATGCACATGATATTCAGACAATAAGGGAACTTGCCGCACAGCTTAAAACCCATGTTACGATCCTGGTCGACCTGCCCGGCCCAAAGATACGCATCGGGAAAATCAAAGGCGGTTTCTGTGTATTGAAAAAAGGGGATAAGGTAACACTGACCTCGCGGGAGGTAGAGGGGACGGCTACAATAATCCCTGTCCGGTTCAAGGGATTTGCCGAGGGCGTATCAAAAAGGAGCAAGATCTTCCTTAATGACGGTTTTATCCAGCTGCGAGTGATCAATATCGGTGCAGAGGATGTGATATGCAGGGTGATTACAGGTGGACAGCTACTCTCCAATAAAGGCCTAAATCTTCCCGGTGCCGGGCTTTCGGTCAATCCTGTTACAGCAAGGGACCTCGATCTGGTGGATTTCGGGCTCAGTCAGGGGGTAGACATCTTCTGTGCATCCTTTGTAAGGGGAGCTGAAGATATAGTAACTATAAAGGAATATGTGCGCGGAAAAGGTAGAGATGTTTTTGTTGTTGCAAAGATAGAGCGTATAGAGGCACTTGAAAACATAGACTCCATAATCAAGGTTTCAGATGCAGTCATGATAGCCAGAGGAGACCTCGGGGTCGAGATACCGATAGAAAGGGTTCCCGTAACCCAGAAGCACCTTATATTAAAGGCCGGCAGGGCGGCAAAACCCGTGATCACGGCTACGCAGATGCTTGAATCCATGACGGATAATATAAGACCGACGCGAGCCGAGGTGACAGATGTGGCAAACGCCATCTTAGACGGAACCGATGCGGTCATGCTCTCCGAAGAGACAGCCATAGGAAAATACCCTGTAGAGGCGGTGAAGATGCTCGTAAGGGTTGCCCGGAGCACTGAAGGGCAGAGAGATGAGATCGTGAGTTCCGCAGGCGTGCGCGAGGCCATAAAACATTCGATAGAGCGAAGGGGTGCAACAATAGAAGATGCACTTTCTCTGGATGTTGTAAACTCTATAAATACATTAAACATTAGATATGTTGTAGCGCCGACCATGCGCGGAGGCACGCCTAGAAGCATATCACGGTTCAAGACCGGTTCGTGGGTGCTTGCATTCTGTGCGAACATATCTGTAATGAACCTCCTTGATCTATCTTATGGGGTTTTTCCCATACTGATCGACAGGACGGATTCCGACTATGCGATAATGTTATATATGAAAGAACAGGGACTCTTGAGGTCGAAAGATACCATTATCATGCTCAGGAGACTGCCCCGGGATGAACTTGGCAGCACCAACTCGTTCAAGATTGTATCGATTGATTGATATGAAAAAAACCAATGCAGGAGGTAGTATATGGGATATGAGACAATAGAATTCAGCGTTGTTGAAAAAGGGATAGGTGTTCTGACTCTGAACCGGCCGGACAAATACAATGCGGTTAATTCAGCTATGACAGATGATCTGTATGATTTCTGGGGCAAGATGCGCTATGACCTGGACACAAACGTGATCATACTCAAAGGCAACGGAGAAAAAGGGTTCTGCGCAGGGCTCGACATGGCACAGACCATGGAAGAGAGTCCAAACATGAATACGGACCAGTTCTATAATTTTCAGGCCAGGCTGGGAAGGATAAACCTTGCCATGAGGCAGGCCCCGCAACCCATTATATGCTGTGTTCATGGTGCAGCGGCAGGGCTTGGATTCAGCTTTACGCTGGCATCTGATGTGAGGGTAATCTCAAAGGACGCAAGGTTTTCAGCTGCATACATAAATATCGGTTTGGGCGGGGCGGATATGTCGTGCAGTTATTTTCTCCCAAGGCTCATAGGGGCTGGACGCGCATACGAGTTCATGCTTACGGGGAAATTCATGTCTGCTCAGGAGGCCATGGACCTCGGCCTGGCAAGTTCTCTTGTCGAGCGGGAGCAGCTGTATGATACCGCCCTTGAACTGGCCCGGACCATGAACTCTAAGAATCCCATGGGACTCAGGCTTACCAAGGAGGCTATAAACATGAATCTGCACGCAGCAGGTCTCGAGCATGCCCTGCAGATGGAAGATCGCAATCAGGTGCTTATGGTAGCAAGGGGTATGCTGCAGGGAAAGTCCAGCAAGAGTTTCTGACCTGATCCCGTTTATGTTTGTCTGAAGTGATAGAGTCAGATGAAATAACGTATAATCAGAGTAGTATCTGCTCGATACATTTATGTCTATCATGATTGTATGATCAGATAATGGTCGTTATATGTCATGAAATCTTTGGCTGGCCTTTGCATTATGCCTCGGACCCATTATTTTATAGGTAGATAATACTATAAATGAAGAAGGGAGGATGTATGATCCAGTTAAATATTACAGCAGATGAAAAAAATGTTTTAATAGGAACACTGGAAGATTGTATTTCCGATCTTCGTATGGAGATAGCCGATACCGATCGTATGGATTATCGTGATGAGATAAAGGTAAGAAAAGAGCTCCTTATCAAGGTGGTTGAAGACCTCAAGAAATAGACAAGGCAGGTGTGCCTATGGTTAATGGACTCACCTGCCGACTTCCATATGTTTATGAGAAAGAGATGGGGCCGACTATATGACCCTGTTTGTAAATGACTGATTCATAAAAATCAAGCCATCCGTAAATTTATAAAAAAACAGAAAAAGAAGATTATCTATATTTGTATTTATGTGGAAAATTATGTATAGAAAAATGTATTGAAGATAAAAGGTAAATATACATATACATATACATATACATGTTGATACGCATAGAGACTGGGAGGAATTTGAATGTCAACTGGGCTGGATATTCTTATCATCGACGATGAGGCGAATGTATGCGAAGTGTTGTCGGAAACGATCAAGACATTTTATACGTGGGGAGATGTTGTCACCTTTACTGATGTGGATAAGGCCATATCATACTGTAACAAGAAAGATAGGGGGATAATGATATTTGTCCTCGACGTCTATGTAGGATCAAATAACGGGTTCTATTTCCTCGACTCGGTTGTTGAACAGATACCTAACGCACATCTTGATGCCATAATGATCACAGGAAATGCAAGCGATGATGTGGTGAACATGTGCGTTGCCTCCGGGGTAAACCACCTGCTGGAAAAGCCGGTAAGGCCGTATGCCCTTCAGCTTGCAATACGATCAATAGTTGAAAAGTATATAAAATTTGCGAAGAGGCTTCTGAATGATCCCGAATTAGCCGATCATGTGGATAAAATCTGACCTTCAGGTTCCATGCCGAGGTTCTTTTAAGGTTTTGCGATCGATTATCCTTTATGAGATATAGGGTAGGAAGGCATCAAACCGAAACCTTTTCATCACAGATGGTCTGCCAGTAATTGTAATCCGAGACCTTGGTGATAAGGATCGCCATCTCGCGTGTCTTGGAATCAAACCTGATTACCTCGCCCCAGAGTGTAAGGTTGGGGTCGCGGAGCTTTATCTGTATGGATTTGCCGACAATGGTGTGGGCCCTGGAAGGGCTGAAGCTGTTCCCGCTGTCCTTCGGAAGATCTTCAAACTCCAGACATATACCCCCCCATCCTATGTCTTTGGTATGTGACATAATCCTGATTTTTTTCTGTGTGGAATGGGTCGAGATATCATTAAGGTTATTATCATCAAGATGAAGGCTTATCATGGCCTTGATCTTTTTTTGCCTGCGTGGATACTCCCTTTTAATAGATTCCATAATTATTACCTGCCATGACATTTAATTATATCACTATAAACTAAAATCTAAAGGGCTTCAATCAGAAGTTTGCCGCGTAAGAGGAGAACCCTATAATCGATATATCAAAAAAGGGGTAAGATGTACGGTTATCGCCCCTATACGAATATGAGAGAGGTATTTGTAAATTGCCTTGACTATATACTATTATCTATTTATTAATAAAGACATGGAACGTTTTAATGAGAGAGGGATGCTTGTCATTCCGAATCCTCTAAGAGAGTCGTCTGTGCCGAAGAGCATCCTCGTAGTATGCTCTCTGTATTGTCCGAACGGACACAGCCTGATAAGTGAGAGGGCAAAATTTAACGGATATTCCGGTATCCTGATAAAGGTGGAGGCAGAAAATAGAAGCGGACTGGTTGCGCTGAGCCCTATATATGGATCATACGCTCGTGTAGCTCTGGATATTGATCTGAAAAGTCGCGAGATAGTCAAAATGTTTTGTCCGGTTTGTGATGTAGAACTACCGGTGCATTCTCCGTGTAGCTGTGGTGCGGATATGATTGCATTTTTTCCCACAAAGGAAGCTGATTTCAGTAATTGCGTGGCGATCTGCAACAGAATAGACTGCATCAATTCACATATACTCATCAATGACGAGCTTGTCTCGCTTTCTATGATAGACGCCTTTTGATAACAATGGAAATAGCTATAATCATACTGATCTTCCTGGGAATAATGCTCTGCATATGGTACCTCTCGATGAGGGCTTCCTCGAAGGAAAAGTCAAGATCGATAGAAGGCATAAAGAAGTCGGGTGAAGACGGTGATGTTGTGGCCCAGTTCAGGCTGGCCGGCATGTTCTTTGAGGGCAACGGGGTGCCTCAGGATGATAAAGAGGCTGTAAAGTGGTATGAAAAGGCTGCAGCTCATGGCCATGTAGAGGCACAGTTTATACTGGGTACCCTGTATGAAAAAGGCGATGGCGTGAAGGGTGATAACATGCTTGCGTATAAATGGTTTTCCAAGGCTGCCGATCAGGGTCATAACAGGGCAATGATCATGCTCGAATCAGATAAATGGAAGAATATCAGAACTGATGATCTGTTAAAAGACAGCAAGGACATGGTTCAGAGCCATGACGATCATGTTCCCCCTACCGGTGAAGATGTTCAAAGGTATATTGAAAAGGCCAAAGACGGAGATATTGATGCCCAATATAATCTAGGGGTTATCTATTATCATGGCGAAGGGGTCGACAGGGATTATGATGAAGCCCTAAGCTGGTTTCATATGGCCGCCGAGCAGGATGATCCTGATGCTCAATATAATCTTGGTTTTATGTACGGAAGGGGCGAGGGCATAGAGAAGGATCGCAATCTATCCATGCAGTGGTTTAACAGGGCAGCAGGTCAGGGTCACGTTGGAGCCACAGAAATACTACAAAAGATGCTTAGGAAACAATCCGACTGATCATCAGCTGTTATCCCTCTTTCTGAGAACCGACACGCTGATAAGTCCTATACCGACCAGGATCATTGTTACGGGTTCGGGAATCCTTTCTGATCTTTGTGGGTTTGCTGAAAACCCGGATATAAGCTTATCCAGATTGAGCACCTGGCCTGTCAGAATATGTATGTACATCACAAAGGAAACAGCAACCGAAAGGGTTGAAGGGTCAACATAGTAGAGGATCTCGCTGCCTTTACAGGTTTTTCCGAAGAGGTCGTCTGATACAGATGCGATTATTGAATATTTGACGCTGTCTGGTCCTGCATAAATATTGTGAGAACTATAATCAGATGAAATCAGATGTGGAGGAGTAATGCCCTTGTCCTGAGGTATGGTGAAATAGTTGTGTGTCAAAAGAGTATTGGAATGATTATCTGTATGTATAGGATTGGCTGATGCTACATATGCAAAAGAGAATATAAATAATATAATCGCACAAAAACAGACTATTGATCTTTTCATTAATCTTCCTCCGGCAATTTAATATACCAAGAACATTTTTAAGCACTTGGTAACAACAACACAAATTTCAAAAATTCATATCACTGACCATTGTCTCTATCGGATAAGCGTATAGAGCATAGATTATTATATATGTCAAGTAGATCGAAAATGATTGTTATTGAGCAACTGTCAGTACACGATCATGCTTGACAACGAGCTCAGCCATAGTATTCTCTCTGACAGACCTCAAAAAAAGATAAGGAGACCTATTCCAGATGTTGTTCAGGCTTTTCCTGGCATTTACGTTGATCCCTGTAGGGGAGATATATCTGCTCGTAAAGATAGGCTCTTATGTCGGTGCTTTGAATACGGTGATCCTCGTCATTGTAACGGGCTTTACCGGTGCGTTTCTGGCGCGTTTGCAGGGCCTTCAGGTTATGTATCGGGTGAGGTCGAGCATGATAAGAGGAGAGATGCCGTCGGGTGAGCTTGTCGATGCACTGCTGATCTTCATTGCAGGCATTGTCCTTTTGACGCCCGGATTTATTACGGATATAGCCGGTATTCTACTTCTTACCCCATATATACGGATGCATCTGAAACGTCTGGCCATGGAAAGGATAAAGGACTGGATCAAGAATCAGGAAGTGCGGGTCACATATTATTAATGATCGTATCTTCATAATGCTATGCCTGAATATTATCGGTGTAACTAACGTCTTGACCCTGTTTGGATTATGGCATATACCAGCATGGTTTTTTATTACATTATAGCTATGATATGGAGACAAGAGCCTTGAGTTTTGAATACATTCAACAGATACCGACCCCGGATCAGATAAAACAGGATATTGCCCTGCCCGATGAACTGAATAGGATAAAACAGGGCAGGGACAGGGAGATAAGGGATATATTTCAGGGTCACAGCAGTAAATTCTTTCTGGTGATCGGTCCGTGTTCAGCGGATAATGAGGACTCGGTCTGCGAGTATGTTTCAAGGCTGGCCAGGCTCCAGGATGAGGTCAGGGAAAAGATTGTTCTCGTCCCTAGGATATATACTAACAAGCCGAGGACAACGGGTGAAGGATACAAGGGCATGGTACACCAGCCTGATCCTCACAAAAAACCAAATATTGCAGAAGGCATAAAGGCGATTCGGAAGATGCACATCAGGGCCTTAAAGGAATCGCACCTGAGCGCTGCGGACGAGATGCTGTATCCGGGCAACCTCCCTTATCTTGAAGACCTCCTGAGTTATGTTGCGGTAGGGGCGCGGTCTGTCGAAAACCAGCAGCACAGGCTTACGATAAGCGGCATGGAGATCCCTGCCGGTATGAAAAATCCTACAAGCGGTGACATGTCTGTCATGTTCAACTCTATCTACGCAGCTCAGCACTCACATGTATTCATATATAACCAGTGGGAGGTGAGGACATCGGGTAATCCCTTTGCCCACTCTATACTGCGCGGTGCCGTCGACTCATACGGCAGGAGCACCCCGAACTATCACTACGAGAATCTTCTGTCCGTAGCACAACAGTATATGGAAAAGACCCTCTCGAATCCTGTTATAGTCGTGGACACAAACCACTCGAACTCTGACAAGAGATTCAAAGACCAGCCGAGGATAGGCCTGGAGGTCATGGAGAGCAGGAGACATTCAGACCTTATAAGGGGCATGGTCAAAGGATTCATGATAGAGAGCTATCTTGAGGAAGGCTCCCAGAAGATAGGTGAGAACATCTACGGTAAATCCATCACAGACCCATGCCTGGGCTGGAAGGACACTGCCTTGTTTGTTCGCAGGCTGGCAGAGGCGGTATAAGTAAGGGCGAATCTAATTGAATGATTCATCAATGAATTCGTCGAGCCATCCTGCGTTGTGGCTGAGCCTTTTGCTGAAGAATTTACCGATATTCTTCGGTCTTTTTGCCTGATGAAACTTCAGAAAGAGCTCATCACCCCGTTTTCCAACGATCTCCATCTTTCCCTTTTTATGGGCCATGATATACTTGAAGCGTTTGCTGTGCCCGTTGAGCATCTTTTTGGTTGATTCCACGATGTCATAGCCTTTGAGAAGCGGTACCTGAAAATGGTGCATTACGCGTTTGACCGGCCTGCACTGGAATACATAGTATGGATTGATGCCGATGCTTACCAGGTTGTTCATAAGTTCTGCAAGGCATGCAGGAGAGTCGTTAACCCCCTTGAGCAAGACGGTCTGGTTGTTTATTATTACCCCTGCCTTTAACAGAAGGCCTATGGCATCAATCACCTTTTCAGTTAATTCCCGCGGGTGGTTAAACTGGGTTATTATATACAGCCTCCTGTTTTTGATCGAATATGTATGAAGCAAATCAAGGAGGTCATTGTCTTCGATGATCCTGTCGGGCAATGTAACCGGTACCCTTGTGCCGAACCTGATAAACGAAAGGTGCTCTATGGGATGAAGCTTTTCGAGGAAGCTTTTGATCATGGATGTGGGTAAAACGAACGGATCCCCACCCGTAATAAGGACATTGTTGATCTCTTTATGTTTTTTTACATAACAGGTGGCGTCATCAAAACGATTAAGAAGCTCTGAATTTGCAAGCCCCACCATCCGTTTTCTGAAACAATGCCTGCAGTACATGGCGCAACGGCTCGTGGACAGGATCAGGGCGGTCTGGCCGTATTTGTGCTGCAGGCCTGTCATCTTTGTGTTGTCCTTTTCTCCGCTTGTGTCATATGAGCCATGAAGGTCCAGTTCATCCTTGCTTGGGATTGCCATGGCCCGGATCGGATCATCAGGGTCGTTTTTGTCTATCAACGAGAGATAATACTGGGGGATACACATGGGGTGTCTCTCTATCACCTTGTTCAATTTTTTTGTCTCACTTGAAGACAGATCTATATAATTTTTGAGGTCATCGATTGACCGGATACTCTGTTTCAGCTGGTTTTCCCAGTTCATTGTTGTTACCTCGCTTATTTGTATTTTGTAATATCGGTAGTATAATCAAAAAATTAAACAAAATAACATTTTAGTGTAATCAATGCCTTGTATAAAAAAGTTCTCAATAAATGGATGATGAACATAAAAGATTAAATTAAAAGATTAAATTAACCAAATAATAAAATTTTTATATCATATATGATTCTTAATGGTCAAGCAGAGGCATATGCCGTAGTCTTGGGGGGTTATGACTGTTTTTTTGAAAAAATAGATTATTGCTGTTGATCGTCCGTATCCTTTTTTAGCACCTCGTATCCGGCAACGATATCCAGGAGTTCCTCTGTAATAGTCATCTGGCGCTGCCTGTGGTACTGACGGAAGATCTCTTCAAGGCGTTGTCCGATATTCTTTTCAGCATTCTGCATGGCCGCGAGTCTGCTTGCGTTCTCACTGGCAAGTGACTCTGCAAAGGCCCTGTAAAGGGAGACGAAAAGATATTCCCTTATCAGAGAAAGAAAAAGTTTGTCCCAATCCATTGAAAAGGTTGGCAGTGTTTTTGAATCCCATTTTTGAGACTGAAGTTTGCCGAGCCATATATTGTCTACAGGCAGCATATGTAAAGTGACAGGCTTATATGTAGATCCTGATATGTAGTGATTGTAGAACAGATACACATGGTTTATCTGTTGCCTGAAATACCAGTCGTCAAGGATCATAAGGATTTCCTGGACCATAGGTGTTATCCCTGATGTAGACCCGGGTGTGGAAAGGCCTTCGTAGACTTCCAGACCCGTATCTTCAATATAATCCCTGACACACTCGCCGATAGTTATGATGCTCAGGTTTTGTCCGCCTGGACTTATTGCCTTCATTTCTTCGAGGGTATGCGCGGCTATCTGTGCGTTTAACTGTCCGCACAAACCCTGGTCGGAGCCGAAGATAATTGCCCCGATATTCTTTGCAGGGACAGGTTTTGTGCTGAATTTGCTGTCTGAATCTCTTTTCAGGATTACCTGGAGACCCATTTCCACTGTCTTATTGTAATCGACCAGGGACTCGACTGCCTTCTGGTATTGCCGGATACTTACCGCAGCCAGTGCTTTCATGGTCTTCACCACGCCGAGCAGGTCCTTTGTGCTCTTTATCTTTCTCTTGAGTGAGTCAATAGTCTGCATGGTCAGGCTTTTGCCTCTATGCCCAGGGCTTCACGGGCGGTATTTGAAATAGAGTCGAGGTCGTCTGACTTCAACCCGGACCCTGACTCCATTTTTGTGCATAGATCCTTCATGGTCTCTTTAATCTTGCAGCATATGGTTGTTTCCGCCTCCTGGATCCTGTTCAGGGGGATGTCGTCCAGTACCCCCCAGGTAACGGCAATTAAAGCCGAGATCTGTTCGGATACAGGTAACGGCTTGTACTGTGGCTGTTTCAGGATCTCTCTCACCCTCCAGCCCCTCTCCAGGGTCTTTCGTGTATGCTCATCCAGTCGTGTCCCGAACCTGGAAAACGATTCAAGCTCTTCGAACTGGGAATATGATATCCGCAAGTCAGCTGCAACAGCGCGGTATGCAGGGAACTGCGCCTTGCCCCCGACCCTGGATACCGATTTTCCAACATCAACGGCAGGCAGGATTCCCTTCTGAAAAAGTCCGGGGGAAAGATATACCTGACCGTCCGTGATCGATATAAGGTTTGTGGGTATGTAAGACGATATGTCCTGGGCCTCGGTCTCTATGATGGGCAGTGCCGTAAGTGAGCCGCCCCCGTGCTCCTTCCTCAGGTGTGTGGATCTTTCTAGCATCCTGGAGTGGATATAGAAGATATCACCGGGAAATGCCTCTCTTCCGGGAGGACGTCTGAGTAGGAGAGACATTTCACGGTAGGCCCTTGCATGCCGGGTTAGGTCGTCGTACACGATCAGGACATCTCGCCCGTTCTGCATAAAGTACTCGCCCATGCTCGTTGCCGCATATGGGGCGATATATTGCAGGCCAGGCGGGTCCTCGCCGGCGGCCACCACTACAATGGTATAATCCATTGCATGATGATCCCTCAGGGACGCGATGGTCTTGGCTACATCCGAGCTCTGCTTGCCGATTGCGCAGTATATGCAGATAACATCCTTGTCATGCTGGTTGATTATCGTGTCTATGGCTATGGCGGTCTTGCCGGTAAGGCGGTCTCCAAGGATAAGCTCTCTCTGCCCCCTTCCTATGGGTATGAGTGCGTCTATCGCCTTGATACCGGTCTGCAGGGGTACTGTCACGGGATCCCTGTGCATTATCGGAGGGGCCTCACGCTCTACAGGCAGCCTCTGAAGGGTCCGTATCTCCCCCTGGTTGTCCAGGGGGCGGCCAAAGGCATCAACGACCCTGCCGAGGAGTTCTTCGCCTACAGGCACATCGAGCACCCTTCCTGTGCGGTGGACTTCGGATCCTGCCGTGAGATCATTGCCTGGATCGAGCATGACTATCCCGATCTCTCGGGGCTCTATGTTGAAGACAAGCCCCACGAGGTCGCCCGGAAACCGAACAAGCTCCTCTGATCTGACATTGGAAAGCCCGGCAACCCTTGCAATCCCCTGTCCTACATAATTTATAACGCCAATTTCCTCTGATTTAAGTCCTGCAGAGTGTTCTGAAAGGACATGGTCAAGGGTTGTGAATGTGTCATCGACAAACCTGTTCAATAGCCCCTTATCGTTTGTAGTCTTCATGGAAATATCCTCATTTTTATTGTAAGCCGGTTATTCCGGCATCCTTAAGGGCCTGCGAGAAGCCATCTTCGAGCGACGTCAGATAGTTGTTTATGCTCCAGGAGATCTTATGGGCCTGTATTACCATCTCTAAGCCGGCCACTATCTCGGGGACGGTTTCATACCGTAAGGGTATGTCTTCGGACAATAGCGGACGAAGCGTTTGCCGGATCTTGTTCCTGTGCTCGGGTGATATCACAAAGGCGCTCCTTATAATGATTATCGCATCAGCAGAGCTTGAATATTCTTGGATCATGCCTTGAGTCTCAGGTGATGTATGCCTGATAAGATCTATAAACTTGTCAATGATCCGCTGTTCAAGATCGATATATGCAAGATCCGTAAGTATACGGCGGACGATCTCGTAGATATGGCTGCCCGACTTGCGACGCAACTGTTCGAGGAGAGTCTTCTTTTCCCTGGCAATTGCCTCGTGCCACCTCTGCCTCACAAGATCGATCTCCTTGCGGGCCTCGTTCATGAGATCCTTTTGCAGTCTTTCGGCTTCATCCCTGGCCTTGTCCATCAAATCCTCTGATGATTGCCTCAGGGCCTGATATTTTTCTTCATATGCCTCTGCCGCGACCTTTGCATCTTCCTTGAGCCGGCCGGCCTGTTCGTATTCAGATACGAGTTTTGCCTGTCTGGCATCCATGGCATTCAAGATCCTGTCATAGAGGAAGTGCTTCAGGAGAAAGACAAGGATAAGGAAGTTGACGATCTGGGCAAAAAGGACAAACCAGTCTATATGCATCCATTACCCCACTTTTGATACGATATGCTCCCAAAACGGGTTCGCGAATATCAGGATCATGGATATGACAAAACAGTAGATGGCTATGGACTCGATCATGGCCAGTGAAACAAATAGGGTCCTGGTTATCGAATTTCTTTCATCCGGCTGTTGAGCAATAGCGCTCAATGCCTGCTGTGTGGCCCTTCCTTCGCCGAGCGCAGGCCCTATAGAGCCTATCGCCATGGTCAGTCCAGCTGTAATGATAGAGGCCATTGCTATAAGGGTTAAACTGTCCATACATAACTCCCTTTTTTTAATTTATTTTATTTTTATGAAAACTTTATTTTCCTTCATGAGCCTGTGTCGCAGACGCTATATACACCATGGCGAGGATAGAGAAGATATATGCCTGGACAAGTCCTATAAGAAGACCCAGCGCATGCATGACAACCGGAAAGAACAGAGGGGTTACCGCAAGCAGGATAGCGATGACCTTGTCATGACTCATGATATTACCGAACAGCCTCACAGCCAAGGCAAGGGTCCTTGTAAATTCTCCCATCACATGAAACGGGAAGAATATGAATGTCGGCTGGAAGTATTCCTTGAGATAGTTCGTTATGCCGTGTTTTGTGATCCCGTATAAAGGTACTGCGATGAAGACGCATATGGCAAGGGCCGTGGTGGTGGTGAGAGAAGAGGTCGGGGCGACATATCCCGGGAATATTATAAGTAGGTTTGAAAGGCCGATAAATAAAAACAATGTGCCGATAAAGGCCAGGTAGTGCCCCGGATTTTCATGTGCGATTTCCTTGATCTGATCCCTGATGGTAGACACCACGACCTCAAGCAGGGTCTGCCATCGGGGGCATTGTATGTCCATAGAAAGCCTGCGGGTGACCAGCCATGACCCGATAACCAGGATGGACATGACCAGCCATGTATAGACCAGGGTGGCATTGATCTTTATGAACCACCACTGCCACAACATCACCTGATCAGGGCTGATTTGATTTAATCCTATAATTTCCATATGTCCTGCTTATGTTAATGACGGTTTTTTGCCTATGCCGAGTTTAAGAAACTCTCTTGCTATTATAAAACCTGAGAGCGCGATCATGGCGCGTTCCCAGCGTCCGTCCATGACCATATAAAATCCTAAAATGACTATGCTTGACCTGATTATATAACTCTTGAACATGATAAGGCCCGGGCGTGGGCTTGATGTCGCTACTTTTACGGTAATCCATAATGTGAAAAAATAAAAAATACCGAGGGCTGCTCCTGCAATAAAAGGGATAATATAAAATAACATATTCATCGTAGGACCTGTTTGTGTTTGCACAAAGGTATCATTTTGATATCCCCCCCCTTTTTACCCAGTACCATGCATTCATACACCCTATCATAAGCCCTCCGATAAGCAGCATCAACGTCCAGGAAAATTGCGTTGGCCATGACCTGTCTATCCATATGCCGATGGCCACACCTATAAGGGTGGGGATAGCTACGGACCACCCGACTACCCCGAACATGCCGAGGCCGAACCATACTGTCTCGTCCTTTTCCTGCTCGCCCCGGATCTTGATGGTCTCTTTTCTGCCAAGTTCTTTGCTGAATATATTTATAATATTCTGTCTTCTTGATTTTGACGATATCTTTTCCCTCATCCTATTTGATCTCCATAAAACGACGTACCAAGTCTGCTTCAAGCCTTGCTGCAACAGTCCTTGCAGCCTTTTCACGGTCATCTATAGCCTTGAATCTCTCAGCAACCACATCTTTAAGATCGCCAAGATCCTTGACGGTCAAGGCGTTTCTTGTGGAAACCATTACATCATTACCCTTCTTGACAAGGATACCTTCATCAACTGCAAACAGTTCTTCCTTGCCGTTCAGATCCCGGATGGTCAACAATCCGGGTACGAGAGCTGAGGTGTAGTCGATATGACGTTGAAGGAGACAGAAGGATCCGTTTGGGGCCTCTGCAATAATTTTTGACACCTCTTTGTCTGCAAATACCTCATTCGGCAGAAGGATCTTAAATCTCATACCCATGGGCCTCGTCAATGGAACCTATCATATATAGACTGCTTTCAGGGTATTGAGCAAATTCGTCGTTAAGTATCCGTTCGCATCCGTCAAGGGCCTCTTGGCGTGATACAAGCCTGCCCTCTATGCCGGTGAACTGCTCGGTGGTGAAGAACGGCTGTGTAAAGAAACGTTCAAGACGCCGGGCCCTGAATACTATTCGCTGATCCTCCCTGGAAAGCTCTGAGATGCCCAGCATGGCTATGATGTCCTTCAGATCTTCATAAATATTGAGAGTCCTTTTTATCTCCTGTGCAATACTATAATGCCTTTGACCGGCAATGTCGGGCATTAGCATCTTGGAGCCTGACTGGAGCAGGTCAACAGCGGGATAAAGACCCTCGCTGGCCCTCCTCCTTGAGAGTACTATGGTAGCAGAGAGATGGCCGAATGTATGTACTGCCGAGGGATCGGTGAAGTCATCTGCAGGTACGTATACGGCCTGAATGGAAGTAATGGCGCCGGAGGTCGTGTTGCAGATCCTCTCCTCGAGCTCGGCGAGTTCAGTGCCGAGGGTGGGTTGGTATCCGAGGCGGGAGGGAAGCTGCCCCATCAGCCCGGAGACCTCTGAACCCGCCTGTATAAACCTGAAGATATTATCCATCATGAGAAGGACGTCCTGCTTGGCATCATCGCGAAAATATTCCGCCATGGTCAGGGCTGCGTGTCCTATCCTGAATCTTGCCCCTGGAGGCTCATTCATCTGACCGAAGACCATTACGGTATTATCGAGGACACCTGCACTCAACATGTCGCGATAGAGTTCTTCTCCTTCTCTGCAGCGTTCTCCGATTCCGCAGAATATACTGACCCCTTCATGCCCTTTTACCGTGTTGTTTATCATCTCGGTGATAAGTACGGTCTTGCCGACGCCGGCTCCGCCGAACAGGCCTGCCTTGCCACCCCTTTCCAGGGGCGCAAGTACGTCTATGGCCTTTATGCCGGTTTCAAAGATCTCGGAAGCAGTGGACTGCTCGGTTAGAGGGACCGGTCTTTGATGGATGGAACGCAGTTCACCATCTGCCATATCTCCTATGTTGTCGATAGTGTCACCAAAGACATTGAACATCCTGCCGAGGAGGTTTTTGCCGATAGGTACCCTCAGGGGATGTCCGGTGTCGACTATTGCAGACCCGCGGGCTAGGCCCTGTGTAGGTGTCAGGGCCACACCGCGTATTGTACTGGTGTTGAGATGGTTGTTTACCTCTACAACTATACTATTGTCATCACCCGTTCTGAGAACATTATAGATCAAGGGTAGTTTTTCAGGAAAACATGCATCTATTACACTGCCGCGTACAGAAACTATTGTGCCCTTGTTAACATCATCCATAAGCCTCCACGCAATGTCTATGTCATTAGTTGTTTGCACAAAAAACAAATATCATACTATATATTACGTATATTATAGATTAATAAGAGTCATATTGTATCTGTCAAGGGGGAGATGATTTTATTGTCAGAAAAATGAATATTCATTTTATCATGATTGTTGTTGCGTGCCTTAATATTATCATATAAATATTATATAAAAGTTTGCCGATAGATAGCTTGAGATAAGTGCTTGATTCAAGAGGAGGAATTGATGATCTATTCAAAGCTGATAAAATTGATAGAAGATAATGCTGATGAATTGACAGAACGGATGTACAAGGACTTGACGAGTCGGGAGGAAACAAAGAGCTACGCAAAGATGAACAAGGATATCGTCTGCGAACGTATATATGAAGTATACAGCAGGCTCGATACATGGCTGAGCAAGGATAAACACAAATCAGGGGAGATAGAGAGGCTATACACCGAGGTCGGAAGAAGAAGGTTCAGGGAAGGGGTGCCCTTGCATGAGGTTGTAATGGCATTCATGCTCAAAAAAAGGCATATTTGGTTATATGTGCTTGAAAAACATTTCATTGATTCAAGTTACGAACTATATCAGGCCCTGGAGATGAATAATAAGGTGGTCCTTTTTTTCGACCGTGTGATCTTTTTTGTCACCAAGGGGTATGAGGACGAGCTTCGTAAGGTAGCGGATTCAAAAGATAAAGGTGTTCTGTCCAAACTGTTGAAGAAAAAGGATTAGTCATAAGGTAAGATTTATGCCCGCTGAGCCTTGTTGCGGGTATAAGCGGGATTAATTATATATAATAGCAGTAACTATAAAATTATGTGGAGGTAGTATGATTTCTGAAAAGCTTGTCGCCTTGATCATGGATAATGCAGATGAATTGACACAGAGATTGTGTAAGGATCTTTTGAACAGAGAAGAGACAAAAGGCTATAAAAATCTGAATAAGGATATAGTCTATGAACGTGTCTTCGATGTATACAGCAGGCTCGATTCATGGCTTCTCAAGGATAAGGTGAAAGGCGAGATCCATAGTCATTATACAAAACTCGGGGCAAAACGTTTCAGCGAGGGCATACCGTTAAACGAGGTGGTGATGGCTCTGATGCTTATCAAGAGGCATCTCTGGCTCTTTGTTCTTGAAAAACAGTTTTTTGATTCCTCCTATGAGTTTCATCAGGCCCTTGAGTTCAACAACAGGGTTGTCCTGTTTTTTGACAGGGCCATCTACTTTACCACGATGGGGTATGAAGAAGAATTGAGGAAGTTGATAAACAAGGATGAGGGCGGCATAATCTCCAAGTTTTTTAAATAAATGATATGGGCTTCAACCTATATTGAAGCCCACCTTGATCTTGAAGATCCTCCTGGCGGGCAGGTTTAGTATGTCAACACCTAGGGAAGACCTTATTTCATCCATGATCTTGAGGGCTCTTGATTCATCCCTGGCGATAAGGGTAAACCAACAGTTCGGTTTGCCTGAACGTATGTAATTATGGGTGATGCCAGGGTAGGCATTGACGATGGCGGTATAATCATCCAGCCTGTCTTCAGGAAGATCGATAGCGCATAGCGTTGAATACCAGCCAATGCCTCTGGTATTGATCGTGGCGCCGATTCTCCTGATAATACCGGCTTCTTTCATATCTTTGATGCGTTTGATGACCTCGTCGACACTGATACCGATCTTTTCGGCTATAATACCATACGGTCTTTCATGAACAGGAAAAGATTTATTTATAAGATCAAGGATCTTATTGTCAGTATCGTCCATGGATAGATCCTTTTAACGATTATTGTACCAGCAGATCGGGTCTGTATCCATAAAATCATTGAGAACCTCATATGCCCTTGCCCTGCAGCCGCCGCAGATGCCAGTATATGAACACTCGCCGCATTTGCCCTTCAATGAAGCGGTGTTTCTTAATGCCTGCAATGTTTCGGAATGACTCCAAATATGTTCTATTCCTGTCTTTCTGATATCGCCGCATGGTATCTGCAGGTAACCGCATGGTTGAACAATCCCCTGTGAGGATACAAAGCCGAATCCGGTGCCTGCCAGACAACCCTTGGTATTTACCTCGTCTCCGTTTTCGGCTAAAAGCCTGTAGAATTGAGGGGCACACGTGGCCTTGCATTCTATGTCTGCCTGTTTGTAGACGCGGTAAAACCCGTCGAGCATATTTCTGTATTCGTGTATTTTTGCAGGTTCCAAGCCCTGACCCCTCCCTGTCGGGACAAGAAAAAAGACATGCCATGCAACAGCACCGAGATCTTTGATAAAGTCCGGAAACATATCCATTTGAAAGACATTCATCGCGGCGACCGTTGTATTGACCTGTACAGGGACATTGTTTTCCCTGAGCATCCTGATGCCTCTCAGTGCCATATCAAATGCCCCGGCCATGCCACGGAATGAATCATGGATATCAGAAGTGGTGCCGTCCAGGCTTACAGAGACCCTTACTATGCCGGAAGATTTTATATCTTTTGCGATTTGATCCGTTACAAGAGAACCATTGGTGCCAAGCGTCATTCTGAGACCGAGAGACGTACCGTATCGTGCAAGATCGAACACGTCATTTCTCATCAGCGGTTCCCCACCGGAAAGGATGACCATCCTCGTAGTATTTTTTGAGAGATCTCTCAGCAGTTCATACCCCTGATCAGTGGTCAGTTCGTCGTGATCCGCCTTTTCTGTAGCACTGGCACGGCAGTGAACACAATTGAGATTGCATGCCCTGGTAATCTCCCAGGCCAGTATGGCAGGTGTTGTCATGACAACAGTCCGGCAACCTGTGGTGCAAAATAGGTGATTATCATATCCGCCCCGGACCTCTTGATGGATGTCATGGTCTCCATGACACAGCTGTCTTCGTCTGCCCATCCACTGGCTGCGGCCGCTTTAATCATGGCGTATTCGCCGGAGACCTGGTATGCGCAAAGCGGCACCTCGAATTCATCGGCAAGAACACGTATGACATCCAGATAGGGCAGGGCGGGTTTGACCATGATTATATCCGCGCCCTCCTCTATATCGAAGCCAGCCTCGAGGATCGCCTCTCGAATATTCGGAGGGTCCATCTGATAGCCTTTTCTGTCTCCGTATTTCGGGGTTGATCCGGCTGCATCACGGAAAGGTCCATAGAAGGAAGAGGCATATTTGGCGGTATAGCTCATTATGGGTATATTCTCGAAAGAGGAGTCATCAAGGGCGTCACGTATGATTCCGACCCTACCGTCCATCATGTCGGACGGTGCTATCATGTCGGAACCCGCCTTTGCATGGGACAGCGCGATATGGCTGAGGATATCCAGTGTGTCGTCATTTTGGACCTCCCCTTTATCATCCAGTATGCCGCAATGGCCGTGGTCTGTATACTCGCAAAGGCATACATCCGTTATGACGATCAGATCAGGGTTGATGTCCTTGATCCTTTTTATGGCCTGCTGGACAACGCCGTCCTTCCTGTGCGCCTGAGAGCCCACTGGGTCTTTTTTTTTCGGTATGCCGAAAAGGAGTACGGCCGGAATACCCAAAGAAGATATGTATTTAATATGATCAGACAGCATATCAGGAGAATACCTGAACTGAGACGGCATAGAAGATATCGGCTCCTTGATCGATCTTCCTTCTTTGATAAAGATAGGATAGATGAGGTCGGAAACGGATACGCTGGTCTCTCTGACCATCCTCCTCAGTGTTTCTGTACGTCTTAATCGCCTTGGTCTGTGTTCGGGAAACATGTTATGACCCCCTTTTGATCAGTCTGTTTTTATGTATGAAACATATATACCGGCAAAAAGGAAGAGGCAAGCTACGGTACTGTAAATAAGACAGGGACAAGGCCTGCATCATGAAGCTGGCCTATGGTAAGGACAATCATGAAGATAAGGGGAAACCAAACGACACTGAAAAAAGCCCTTCTGAACAGACGTGCATCGATTGGATAATAATCAGGCTCATAAAATAATGAAGGTTTCGGAAGGAACATAGGGGTCCTGTTCTTATAATCGGTAAAGGCCTCCCCATGTACGTTCTCGAGTCCTTTCTCCTCTGCCTTTATGACAAAGGGATAATAAAAGGCAAACAAAAGCAGGATCGATAAAAGGACCAGGATATTTTGTGAGATAAGGCCGATCCCGATCGCACCTATCAGGCTGAAGAGATATAGAGGATTTCTCATTATGGAATAAGGACCGCCGGTAATCAGGTCCTTTGTCTTGTGCCCGCTGATATAGGTCAGTGCCCAGAGCCTTCCGAATGTACAGATAAGCACGAATATAAAAGATAAGAAATTTGTCGACAGCTCGAGGACAATGGGCATCTTGAATGAGGACGAAGAAAGAACGATCAGGAATATGATAATAATACCAAATATCCGTGACAGTGCGATCCTGTATTCTTTTGTAAATGAGAATATTTTTTTCATGGCAATGGCAAAAGTCTCTAAGCTACGGATCAGAGTTTGTCAACCGCTTAATACATTTGAAATATTGACCGGGAGGCGCTGATGTATTAAAAGGTTAATTCAGAGAATAAAATAAATGGTTCGGGGGAGTGGTAATGGCACTGCATGTGGTTATCATGGCTGGGGGGAAAGGTGAGCGTCTTTGGCCATTGTCGAAAAGGGATATGCCCAAACAGCTCATATCTTTCGATGGGAAAAAGAGCTTATTACGCAGGACCTTTGACAGGACACTCCAGTTTGTACAGGAAGATCACATATATGTTGTGACAAACAAGGATATTGCAGACAAGGTGGGTGATCATCTGCCGGGTATGCCAAAAGAGAACATACTCGTAGAACCTGTCGGAAGGAACACGGCGCCGTGTATAGGTTATGCGGCAATGGTAATATCTGCTAAGGACCCTGATGCAACTATGGCGGTCTTTCCTTCGGATCATATAGTGAGTGATCCCGCGAATTTTGTTGAAGCTGTAGGCTTCGGCACAAAGGCGCTGGAAAGATATCCCGAACTTCTCATAACAATAGGCATGATCCCCGACCATCCAGAAACAGGTTATGGCTACATAGCCCCTGGCGGCGTCATCATAAAAAACCAGGGTCATGTCCTTCATAAGGTGGATACGTTTCATGAAAAGCCCGATAAAATAAGTGCGGAGGCATATATCGAGAATGGTTTTTTATGGAATGCCGGTATGTTTTTATGGAGGGTGGATACGATTCTGGAAAGACTGGAACAATATCTGCCCGAACTCTTTAATGGGCTCGTCAAGATCCGTTCTCCCTATGGAATCGACCATAGTGCGTTAAATGATTTTTATGTTAATACACTACCCATATCGATAGATTACGGTATAATGGAAAAGGCTGACAGTGTTGCGGTAATACCTGTGGAATTCGGCTGGAATGATATCGGTTCATGGGATGCGATAGGAAAGATGCTTCCGAAAGATGAGAAGGGTAATGTTATCAAGGGCTCTGTATTGATGGAGGATTCGTGCAACAATGTGGTTTGGTCTACAAATAAGAAGATCGTCTTGATCGATGTCAGAGACCTCGTTGTGGTAGAGGGGGAGGATGCGATCCTTATCTGTACCCGTGAGAGGTCCCAGGACGTGAGCAAGGCTGCAAAACTGGTTGCCGGCTGATATATGTATTTATTGTTCTGTCTGTTCTGTTACAGTTTGGAATCATAATAGCCGATCAAGTATGGTAAAAAGAATATTCGCTAGGATTGTGTGGGACATATGAAGATTGAGGTGCTTGGATGCAGCGGTTCCGTTATGCAGGGATACAATACCACAAGTTTCCTGATCAATGGGAATACGTTGTTGGATGCCGGGTCGGCAGCGTCGGCCCTGCCTGAATCGTCACTTAGCGAGATAAAGAATATCCTTATCACACATACCCACATGGATCACATCAAGGAGCTTCCATTTATATTTGATCTTTTGTATTCAAAAAAACCAAGGGGAATAACCGTTTGGGGGAGCAAGATAACCCTGGATGCATTAACAGATCATGTGTTTAACGGTTTGATCTGGCCTGATATCGAAGAACTTAATATTGATAATCATTTCATATCTTTCAAGGAAATAACCGAAGGATGTGCAGAGATCGATACTCTGCGTGTGAAGGCGTACCCCGCAAAACATATTGAAGGCTCCCTTTGCTATGTATTCTCAGAAGGAGATAAATACATCATTTTCAGCGGGGATACAGGCTATGATCAGGGATTGTTCGACCTTGCATCCGGATTCGGCGATGATCTGAAGGCCTTTTTCATAGAGGCATCCTTTCCCGACAGGATGTCGGGGATGGCAAGGTTGTCCAAACACCTTACACCGTCCATGATAGCAAAGGGTATAGACAACAGGCTCCCTTTATCTGCAAAGATAATCGCATACCACATAAAACCGAAGCATATTGATGAAGTCGTTTCCGAATTGCCTTCCTATATAGGCCACATAAGAGGCGGGGAGGTATTCAACCTTTGACAGAGGTACTGGATGTTGCAAAAAAGGACGGCAGGTGGACGGAATGTCCTTCCTGCTCCGAAATCATAATAACAAAGAAGCTCAAAGAAAATATTTGGGTATGCCCCCACTGCGAGTATCACTTCAGGATCGGTGCAAAGGACAGGATCTCTACACTGTGTGATCCGGACGGTTTTGAAGAGATCGATCCTGGAGAGTATGGATGTGATAACCTTAAGTCATGTGCGGATGATGCGATAAAGGGCGGTATTGCAGCTATAGATGACAGGCGTTGTGTCCTGGGTGTAATGGATTTTTCCTACAAGGGCGGTTCTATGGGCGTTGATGTGGGCCAGTCCATTATTATGCTGATGAATAAGGCTCAGAAAGAGGATCTCCCCCTGGTGATGTTCTGTGCGTCGGGGGGGGTGAGGGTCCAGGAGGGGATATGGGGTCTGATGCAGATGCTGAGGACTGCTCATGCAAGGAATATGATCGAACATGTCCCCATGATCACCGTCTTTACAGATCCTACAACAGGCGGAGTAAGCGCGAGTTTTTCAGCGCTTGCAGATATAATTATCGCCGAGCCCGGTACTCGGATAGGTTTTGCCGGACCACGCGTTATAGAGTCCACCATAAGATGTCCCCTGCCCCCTGGTTTTCAGGATGCAAAAAGACTGCTTGCCAATGGGTTCCTTGATAATATTGTGCATCGCCATGAGCTGAGAAAGAATCTGTCATATCTCCTGAGATGGTTCTGAACGATATCGATCAGGCCAAGTGGTCTCTCGGCCTGGAAAGGGTTCAACAGGCCCTATCTATCCTGAAACATCCTGAAAGGTCATACAGACACGTCCTCGTATCGGGTACGAACGGAAAGGGGTCGACCAGTGTATATCTGGAAAGGATATTGAGTGTCGGCGGGCTTCGTGTGGGTACAACCCTGTCCCCTCATGTATCGCGATTTGCCGAAAGGTTCCGTATAGACTCTCACGAGGTTGAGGAAATGGAACTCGAAGGTCTGCATTCCGAGATAGAGCCGATCCTGAAGGATGTCAAACTTACCTATTTTGAATGGTGCGTTGTCTTGGCAGCGGTTTTGTTTGAAAGGCACAAAGTCGATATAGCAATATTCGAGGTCGGTCTTGGCGGAAGATATGATGCATCCAATGTCATGAATCCCGATTTGTCCGTAATTACGGGGATATCCCTTGACCACACGGATTTTCTTGGGACGACCATCGAATCCATTGCCGGCGAAAAGGCGGCCATTGCACGACCGGACAGGCCGCTGGTTACATCCGCAGCCGGTGAGGCGCTAGGTGTTATCGAAAGATATGCCCAAACCATAGGTGCGCATATTCATGTAATAGCGAATCCGTTGCCGATGGAAACGGGTATTGTCGGATCGAGCCAGTCCATGAACTCGTCGCTTGCCGCTAATGCCGCCCGTATTTTAGGCGTAACACTGTCGGATACAGACCTTGAATACGCCCTAAAGACAGCGTTTCTTCCCGGAAGACACGAATACGTGGGAGACCGGATTATCATGGATGTGGCACATAATCCTTCTTCTATGGAAGACCTTGTAAAATATCTTGATTCGATTGGTTTTTATGGGGTAGGAGTGACAGGAATACTTGCAGATAAAGATTACATGACAATGATCAGGATCTTAAAGGATGCATGTGAACATATCTTTATTGCAGCTGTTTCCTCAAAAAGGTCCTGGAACGAGGATATGATGCTACAGTGTTGCGAATTAGGAGGCATTACCAGGTGTGCAAGCATAAAAGAGGCGTTTCATCGGGCCGACAGTACCGGCAAAGATGTTGTTGTGACAGGATCTTTCTATTGTGTAGGTGAAATCAGAGATTCGATCATATGCCAAGGTTGATTTTTGTTGTCTTTTTCGTTTGCTTGATTATACCCTGGCCTGCGTTTTCCATTACCCTGGATGTCGAGGCGGATTCCCTGATAAAGGCTGGAGACAGGATAGAGGCCAAAGGGAATGTCGTGGTGACAGGAAAAGACATCGGCCTGAATGCGGATTATGTCGTGTATGATGTCTCCAGTGACGATCTGTGGGCAACAGGCGATTGTTACCTAAAGGAGGAACAGGGAGAGATATCTGCTGAGAGCCTGTACTACAATGCAAGGAGAAAGGATGCCCATATCGAGGGCGGTTCTGTATTTGTATATGAAGATCCGATAATTATCACCGGAGAATCGATCACCCGTTATGGCCGGGATCTATACCTCGGCCGGGACATAGACTTTACCCCGTGCATAGGGGATGATCCGGCATGGTCGTTTGCTGCATCGGATCTCGAAATCCCCATAGAAGGTTACGGTACGGTCTGGCACGCCCGTTTTAAACTACGCGGTCTGCCGGTTCTATATACCCCTTTTATGTTATTTCCTGCAAAGCTCCAACGCCAGTCAGGTGTCTTGTTTCCGGAGATAAGCCATTCGAGTGACTACGGGCACAGGACCGGGATACCGCTGTATCTGGTGCTGGGAAGGCCTGCAGACCTTACCGTAACCCCTACGCGCCTATCGAAGAGGGGCCTGCTCTTAAGGGCACAGATGAGGTATGTGCTGGATTATGAACAGGTAGGTGAGATATATGTCGAGAGCCTTCGTGATAAAAGACACGGAGAGGAATACGTTGGCTATGTGACCGAAAGGATCCCGGATCGAAGATGGTTTGTAAAGGCCCTGCAGAGGGGGGGGGACCTGACATGGGATATAAACCTCGTGAGCACGGAGGATTATTTCCGTGATATCGGAACCCTGTACGGCAAGGAAGAGGACTGGAAAAAGGTGAGCGATGACGAAGATGACGATGACCTCGAAGAACTTATATCCAGGATGCAGTGGATTAAAAGTGCCAATGGTTTTACAGCGAGCATATCGGGGCAGTGGAAGCAGGATCTGTCCGTCATAGGCGATGAAAAGACCTTTCAGGAGGTCCCTCGTCTCAAGGCAAGGATGAACCAGCGTGATATACCCTATACCCCCTGGAAGATAACCTCTGAGATAAGCACTACCCGTGTATACACCCTGGACTGGATAGAGGCGATAAAGGACGATATGAAGGCGGAGTTGTCCTGGCCCATATCCCTGCAACCATACCTTACGCTTAGACCCTTTGTGGAGGAAAGCTACAGGGATACCTTTTTTGCTGATATCCGGGATGAATATGATCATGACAGTTATGGAGAGCACTGGCAGAAGAGGGGGGTGAAACTCACCACAGGCCTTTACAGCCCTCGGTTTGTTCATGGATTGTACCACCATATCGTCCCGGATGTATCGTGGACCTATAATACGCGCTTCGGTGAAAACTATGATCCAACCGATGCCGACGATGTATATCCGAATATCCTTTCCGAAGATGATAGGGAAAAGGAATTCGACATGGAGTTGGGACTGACCAACTACCTGCGCGATAAATCCGGGAAGGCGTTGATCGAGGCCGGTATCAGCAGGATGTACAGCTACCTGACAGAGGATTGGGAGCCTTTTGAGGCCAAGGTCAAGTTTCAGCCTGTAGAATGGATATCCCTTACACACACAAACAAATTTTCGAGGGAACCCTTTCACCCTTATGCAACAACCGAGCATTCCTCTGTCTTGACTATAGGTGACACAATGGGTGATGAGTTCAGCGTGTCCGAGGAGTATAACAGGGTCGACACGAAATCCATTCTCATAGGGGTAAAACTCAATCTCAGTAATACCATTGACGCCCGTTTCAGCACAGAGCATGACTATCTGGAGAGGAGATACGAGTATTCAAGACAGGCCCTGAGTTATACATCCCAGTGCTGGGGCATAGACCTGTACAGGGAGACAGAACCTTCCGAAGATGATATGCCGCGCAAGACAACCCTTGGCCTTACTGTAAGACTGCTTGGCCTCGGGGATGTGGTGCATGCGAGCTACAGGGAAAAGAGTGCGGAAGATGTCGAGGAGACGGAAGGAGACGGTTTTGATACCGACCAGGGCATGGACCCTTAGGCTTATAAAAAACAAGGGCATGCCCCTGCATATTATGTCTCATTCTATGATGGTCAGGAGGGTGGCTGTCATCATCGGTCATTCGATAAGACTCTCCGGTTATGAAATCAATCTCCCCCTAATAGACAGGGCAGCGCTGCTGCATGATATCTGCAAGATAGACTCTATAGTTTCAGGTGGTGATCATGCGATGATGGGCGAAGAATTGTTGAAGGACCTCGGATATCCCCTTGTGGGAGATATCATAGGGCAGCATGTAAGGCTTAAATCCATGGTATTGAACGAGCCCATGATAGTCAATTACGCCGATAAGAGGGTTATGCATGAACATGTCGTGTCACTATCCAAAAGGTTCTTTGATTTGATGAACAGGTACGGCAGTAGTGCAACAAGACAGGAAAGGATACTCGGGCTGTTTGATAAGTCACGGGAGATAGAGGGCATAATACTGAAATCCTCAGGTCTCGACACTCAGTGGCTTGAAAATCTAAACCTGATACCTGGAGATTATCCTCTCTATGGTGGAGATGGTATCCTGGGAAAGAACGGCCCTGTTGAAGTATAGGACAAGCACATATATCTTGAAAGGATATATAAGCACCAGGCTGCTCTGGTCTATGAAGGATACCTTTTGCGGTGCAGTCTCGATAAGGCCGCCTAGATTTTCCGATAGATTCTGGAAAAATCGTGTGACATAGGCGATATTGATCCCGCTCGATATGTTCCCGCTTTGATGCAGTATGCTGTTGTCTGATGTTATTATCGCCAGGCCGCTGCACTCGTTTACGCTCGAGATATTCTTGACGAGCATCCTTGAGGATTCATCTATGGGTGCGATGTCATGGTCATCGATAATCCCTTTTTCCAGGGCCTCTGACATCTCGTCCGACTTTCTCATGCCCTCGATAAGCAGATACTCCCAGTTTGTCTTTATGGATACATACGGCGCCTTTACCCCGCCTACAAAACGGAAAATTCCGCTTGACCAGGACAGTATGGTAAACAGTGCATCTTCACCCTGTATGGCGCCGACCTGGGCATGGGTTATTTGTCCGTCTTCAAAGAATATGCAGCCTTCCCTCTTGTTTTTCTGGACATAAAGAGCTGTAGTCACCTGGCTCAGGCAATTCATCTGGATGAGGTCAGGCAACTGCAGGCCGGAGATACTGCCCTTAAACCCCTTGGCTGTGTCTTCCCTGAGCGCCTTATGGATAAGCTCCCTCAGTTGGTTTATCTCAAAGGGTTTTTCGATGTAATATAAGGACCCCCTTGCCTTTGCCTTTGCCTTTATATCCGATGAGCCGTATGCGGTCATGATAATGACCTTTGTCGTTGGGTTTTTTTCTTTTATCTTGACCAGTACATCCAGGCCGTTTATCCCGGGCAGCCTTATGTCCAGGACAACGACGTCAAAGTTGTTCGATTTCATGATGTCGAGAGCCGTCTCCCCGTCATTTGCCGTAGTGGTCTCGTATGTCTCACGGTCATGAGATAATGATTTTGCGAGCGACCAGGTCAGGGTCTCTTCATCGTCTACTATTAATACCTGTTTCGGCATCTATTTGCTCCCGAGTTTTTTAAGGGCTATCAGCAAAGAGGTCTTCAGGCGCATAAAGGATTCATAAAAGATCTTAATCTCCTTTGCCTTTCCTGTGCCTATTTCGGCATTGAAATTGCCCAGACTCAACTGCTCGAATGAATCCATAACGGAACGTACCGATTTTGTAAGAACCATAGATATCAACACGGCCAGAACGACAGAAAAGATTGTTCCTGCACCAAGGAAGATGGCAAGTTTTGTCATTCCCCTGTCGAGATCTGTCCTGATCTGGGATTCTTTGTCCGAGATCAATCCTGTTTCCCAGGATTTCAGTTTTAGGCCTAAGATCGACCTGTCTTTATCCTCGGGCATCAGGTAGACCATGTAGTCATCCGTGCTCACATCCGTTGATTTTTTTGCCTTTATCGCATCGATAATACCGGTGGCCTGATCCAACAGCTCAGGCAGTTTGTATATATACTGGCCGTTGTGTTTTTCATTAGTTGAAGAGAGTATGATAAGGTCTTTATTGCCGACGATCATGATTTCCGCCCATGACTGAGGCAGGTCTATCTTGCCGAGCTTTGATCTGTCAAGGGATTGAATAGACCATGCCATGATGCCGGTGTTTTCTTTATAAAGATTGTCTGTTAAAGAATTCAGGTTGACCCCGCGCAAGGCATGTACCTGCGTATATATAAAGGCGGAAGATGCAAGCATCATGATAAAGAGACCGATAAAAGAAATCAGAAATACCTTGATTCTCATTATTCTGTCATTCCTCCGATTTTAACCAGTCTGTCATAGTGTCCAGGAACATCAATGACATATTTTCATCCGGTATCCTGCTTGAAAGTGTCTCTATGAGGGCTGCCTTCTGTCCGATATCGTCCGAGACAAGATCGATATCCATATCCTTGGCCGTCTCAGAGATGATGATGGGTGCTATGGGGCCTATAGCCTTAACCAGGTCATTCTTTACGGAATTGATAAAGGCGGTATCAGGTAATTCGGCTATTGTTCCGGAGACGTCTGCGTTAAGATCTCCGGCTTCTTTCAATATGCCCAGTTTGATCAATGTATAGAAGACCTTCATGGCGTCGGAGATGCCGATACCTATATTCTGTGCTATCTCCGCTATGGACTTCTTGCCGTTAATATGGACAATAATCTTCCATTGAACAGATTTAAGGGTGAATTCCTTTTCATCTAAATCAGGTTCGAGCATATATACGGTACTGCTGGACGGGATAAGGGATGTGACCTTGTCCATCTGGCGGATACGATTGGCTATCTCTGCAAGGATATCATCAATGGATATATCAATGGTCATCATCTCGGGCGCTTCATCGACAAAGAAACGGTATATCCCGGATGTCCATATCGAAAGTTCATAGATGGACTTAACTCCCTGCAACAGTCCACTTTGAGAATGTATTACAGATCCGTCCCTGAAAAAGATATCCCCATTCTCCGCCCCGTTGCTTAAAAACAATCTCCCGGTACGTTTCCCTAGAGAAAGTATCTTGATTATCTCCGGACAACGGGTGTTTTCAAGATCCCCGCTGATATCCATACTCATATCTTACTTCTCCTTCACTATATTGGACAGTGTAAGTTTGCCGGTCATCCTTAATAAGGCGAGATTGACCCTTTGACTCGACAAGACTAACAACATGGTTGTCTTGTTCATAAAGACAGTAACAATCATATCTTTGAGATATATCTCGACAACATTACCCGGTCTTTGTTTTTCATCTGCAAGATCATTATAGAGCCGGCGTATCCGGTCTTTAGCACGGGCAAGTTTGTGTTTTGAGGGCAGCTTTATCTGGATATTTTTCTCCGTAACTATAATATAGCCCTGAACACCGGTTATATGCAAAATATCTTTTATAGTGCCTCGCATAAGTAAAAAAACCTATCGGCAATATGGCCATTGACCTTTACTGGTGATGTGATAAGCAGCAGTGCATTAGAGTCTCAAGATATCACTCGAACGGATATAAACATATTCAAGCTGCACTTACAATAGCCCGATAAGTTTTAAACAAAGAAGAGGTAGCCGTAAATGTTGATAGTATATAACACAAGATATTATAAGTACATCGTTTATGCAATATCAATGATCATACATCTGTTTGATGTGGTGTATCATAAATGTTCGATAAAATATATGGATATGTCGAATGTCTACCCGTCGAGGATCGATGATCTAATCAATTCCAATATTTTTAATGAAGATTTTCGTAATACCAATGAAGTAGATCAATATAACAGGGATGTCCTGAAGTTTTTTTATACGAACAAGTCCATCTTTTACGTTGATTCCACACATATGGACGGTCACTTCCGGGTTTAGATCGAGGATTATGGATAATATCAATATAATATGCGATGGTGTTTATATCTTCAACCCCGGCACCTTTAGATGGCTTAATGCGATACTTGTTGATTCATTTGTATCTGGATGCTAATCATATTTATATCTTATGCATACGGAAATACTTAAAGACCTGATAGTCGTTTTTATCCTTTCAGTTGGAGTTATCTTTTTATTCCTGCGCATGCGTGTACCCTCCATAGTCGGATTTCTCATTACCGGCATTATAGCAGGGCCTCAAGGCCTTGGGTTGATAGGGGCTCTGAGCGATGTAGAGTTTCTTTCCGAACTTGGGGTGGTGTTGCTGCTCTTCTCTATAGGTATAGAATTTTCCCTCAAAAGCCTTATAAAGATAAAACGAACCGTGCTTTTAGGGGGGTCAGTACAGGTTTGTATAAGTTTTATATTTATATACATGATTTGCCATTACATGGGGCTATCCATAAATGAGTCCATATTTATGGGCCTTCTCGTTTCGCTGAGTTCCACGGCCATAGTGCTTAAAATACTGGATGAACTCTCCGAGATCACCAGTCCCCACGGAAAGAATATATTAGCCATACTTATATTCCAGGATATCCTGGTTGTGCCGATCATGATCTTTATCCCTTTTCTGGCGGGCAGCTTTGATGGGGCTCATGATTCCGCATATTTTTTCGTTGTAAAGGGTGTCGGACTGATACTTTTTGTCATTTTGTGCTATAAGTGGATAATCCCCAATGTGCTGTTTCAGATAGTAAGCACAAGGAGCCGGGAATTATTCCAGTTGAGCATCATACTGATATGTCTAGGTGTTGCATGGTTAACCTCTGTCCTGGGTTTTTCGCTGGCCCTTGGGGCTTTTCTCGCGGGGCTGATCATATCCGAATCAGAATACGCACAGGAGGCCCTGGGGCGGATCATGCCGTTCAGGGACATATTTGTCGGCTTTTTCTTTATATCTATAGGTATGCTTCTGAATATAAACTATATCCTTGAACACCCCTGGTTGATTCTGTCAATCGGTGCGGGCGTTATCGTGCTGAAGGCCTTTTCAGGCGGGGTTGCCATACTGATACTGGGTTTTCCGTTGAGGGTGGCCATACTGACTGGCTTTGCCCTTGCCCAGATCGGAGAGTTCTCTTTTATACTAAGTAAGGTCGGCATTGAATACGGTATAATGAATTCCAATGCCTATCAACTCTTTCTGGCCGTATCTCTTATGACCATGGCTGCCACGCCTTTTATAATGAAGGCGGCTTCCCCTTCGGCGGATCTGTTCATGCAGCTTCCACTGCCTGAGCAGATAAAATCAGGATATGATCCGAAACATGCAAAAGGCTCTCATAATGACAGACAAGGCCTGATCGATCATATGATTATTATCGGTTACGGTATAAACGGCAGGAACGTATCAAAGGCCGCTAAGGTCTCCGGCATTCCGTATGTCATACTCGAGATAAATCCTGAGACCGTAAGGGAGGAAAAGGCCGACGGGCAGCCTATTTTTTATGGTGATGCGACCCAAGGCGCAATCCTTGAGCATGCAAACGTCAGTGTGGCCAAGGTGGTTGTAATCGCAATACCGGATGCATCCGCAACCAGAAGGATTACTGCAAAGGTGAGGGAATTGAGCCCGAAGGCCCATATCATAGCGCGTACAAGGTATGTTTCAGAGGTGCATCCACTGTATAAGATGGGGGCTGACGAGGTTATTCCTGAGGAATATGAAACATCTATCGAGATAATCTCCAGGGCGCTGTCTGAATATATGATACCGAGGGATGATGTCGAGATGTTTATAGCAGATATCCGGTCGGGAGGATATGAGATGTTCCGTTCTCTCTCAGGGGAGGCAACAACGAAATTCAGTCTGAAATACGATCTTCCGGATTTCAAGATAACTACCCTGCGGGTCAATGATGCATGCACTGTATGCGACAAGTCGCTTAATGAGATCGAACTGAGAAAAAGATACAGGGTAAGCATACTTGCCATACGCCGCAGAGACCAGACCATATTGAATCCCGGCGGTGATGATATCCTGAACTCGGGGGATGTGATCGTTGTTTCCGGTCAGATCGAAAATATACTCGAGGTCATGCCATTGATGCGGAGCACATCAGACTGATAATCTCAGCCGTTTTATCAACTGTCCGGGTCAGCCTTTATGTGTGACTTGACATAAATTTGATTGTATGCTTTCAACGGCATATAGCGATGAGCTGGCCGGATCATGATTGTTTTAGGAACTTTTGTAAATCACAGGTGTCGGTTTGTTTGGTATATATATATTCATACAATAAAAAGTGAGGAAAAGGGGAGAAAACATGAAACACTTATGCTCGATCTTTGTATTTTTTATCATTGCCGGAAATTGCATGGCTGCAGACCTGATTGTATTCAGTGGTGCAGGACTGATCAAGCCCATGGAGGCCATGAAGGGGAATTTTGAAAGGACTAATAAGGTAAGTGTAGAAGTCCACTATGGGAGTTCGGGTGAGATATTTTCACAGGTTGCTGCTGGTCAGCCTTGTGACGTGCTGATACCGGGTGCCCAGAAATATACCGAAGATGCAATGAAAAACGGATGGGTCATAGAGGATACCGTAAAGCAACTTGTTCTCCATGTGCCGATGATAGCAGTGCCAAAGGGAAACCCTGCAAAAATAAAGAACCTGGAAGACCTTGCCAGAACAGGTGTAAGGGTAAGTATAGGTGATCCGAAGGCACCAGCCATAGGCAGGGTGTCAAAGAAGATCCTTGAAAAGACCAGGCTCTGGGACTCTGTCACTCCGAACATCTCGGTTTATGCCCCAACGGTCAATCAGCTTTTGATTTATGTTGCCCTTAATCAGGTGGACGCAGCCATTATATGGGGAGATCTCGTAACCTGGGCCGAAGGTAAGGGTAAGTTGGAGGTTGTCGAGATAGCAAAGAAGAATAATATCATAAAGACCATACCGACAGCGGTATGCACAAAGGCACCAAACAAGGATATGGCCCTTAGATTCAACGCGTATATATCTTCCGATGAGGGTCTCGAGATCTGGAAAGAATGGGGATTCAGCCCCTGCGCAAGATAGGGACTGAAACCGCGGGTTTTATACGATGATCAGGATAGACCTTTTCCGTATCTCATTTATCTGTATATCGCTTTTTATCACCATGATCCTGGTGTTCGCCATTGTATCGCTTTTTCTTGTGCCGGACATAGAGGATGTATGGCATAATCTGTTGAGCGAGGAGATGCTGTTTTCGTTGAAACTTTCTATTATTACAGGGCTTGTATCCACCATCCTCGTAATGCTCTTTTCCCTTCCCATAGGATATACCCTGTCAAGGTTTGATTTTTTCGGGAAGGGTTTTGTAAAGACCATAATAGATCTGCCTGTGGCGTTTCCTGAGCTGGTGCTGGGTCTGTGCCTTCTCCTTTTGTTCGGGAATACAGGCTTTGGCAAGGCCCTACAGGCAGCAGGGCTCGATTTTGTGTTTACAAAGAAAGGCATAGTGATCGCGCAGTTTTTTACTGCGCTGCCGTATGCCAGCCGTATAATGAAATCCACGTTCGACTATATAGACCCGAGGCTGGAGTTTGTGTCACGATCTTTAGGATACTCCATGTTCGAGACCTTCTGCCATATATCATTGCCGCTGGCCAGAAACGGTATACTCGCTTCAACAGTCATCTCGTTTGCGCGGTGTATCGGGACATTCGGCACGGTGCTGATCCTTGCAGGAGGGTCTTATATGAGGACCGAGATCCTGCCTATTACCCTTTACCTCAACATATCCTATGGGAACATGGGTATGGCCCTTACCAGCGGGATCGTTCTCATGGTTGTATCATTCATAGCGATCTATATCTTTGAAAAGGCCGAGGTGGGTCTGTGAGTTTCCTGAAAATAGACGACCTGTCTATCAACCTCGGGGAATTTCACCTGAACGGGATAAGCTTCAGTCTTGAACAGTCAGACTATCTGACCATTATCGGGCCTACAGGCGCAGGCAAGACCATACTTTTAGAGAGTATAATAGGTTTCTGGAAACCCGATTCCGGAAGGATATTCCTTGAAAAGATCGACATAACCGAAGAACTTCCTGAAAAGAGGAGGATAGGTATTGTCTACCAGGACTATGCCCTGCTCCCACATTTTACGATATTCAAAAATATCGCCTATGGTCTTAAAAAGATAGACAATATAAATATAAAGGAAAAGGTTCATGAGATATCCGTATCATTAGGTATAGATCACCTCCTGCACAGGAAACCCGCCACCCTCTCGGGTGGTGAACAGCAAAGGGCGGCGCTGGCAAGGGCGCTCGTAGTAAAGCCAAAGCTGCTGCTCATGGATGAACCCCTTTCAGCGCTTGACCAGAAGACCAGGAAGGAGACAAGGCTTCTTTTAAAGAGTGTCCTTTCGGGAAGACAAACCACGGTGATTCATATTACACACGACATGTCGGACGTATGGTCTCTGGCAAATAAGGTTGCTGTTTTCAATGAAGGCTCCATGTTGCAATTTGGGACAATCGAACAGGTTTTCAACAGGCCGAACTCGACCTTTATCGCGGATTTTGTCGGGGCAAGCATCTTTGAGGGAAGGGTGGTGGTTTATAATGACGGTGTAAGCACGGTCAAGGTTAACGGCTTCAATCTCTTCAGCCTTGATGAGGCGAAACCCGGAACAAACGTAAAGGTAGCGATACGACCCGAGGATATTGTGGTCACAAAAACACCTCCGGGCGAGATATCTGCTCAGAACGTACTCGATATGAGGCTAAAAGAGATCGTCTCGGAGGGAACTACGTGTTTTTTGAAACTTACCTCGGGTGATATCGATCTAAACGTGCTTGTGGCGAATAACGCCCTGCATCGCCTTCACCTAAATTGCGGGGACAGGTTGTATGCCCTTATAAAGAGCGCAAACGTCAGAATAGTGTAATAAAAATATGTCTGTATAAACGAACCATATGTGCATGATATTTGGGCTTGACATAAGGGCGGTTATACTTCAAGCTATAAAACCAAAAAGAACCTGGGAGTATAAAGGCACGAGTGATGGTTAGTATGAAAACGAACAAACAATTATTACTTACATCACTATTGTTATGCCTAGAGACTAAGGACAAAAGCCCTGGGCCTACAGGTTGTGCCTGACACCGGACATAAGACAAAAACCTAAAGGCCATGGGCGTAATAGTCCATGGCCTTTTTTTATTTATTACGAAAGGAGTTTGATATGGATAACAGAGACAATAAGGTGTTTATCTTCGATACCTCACTAAGGGATGGCGAGCAGTCGCCGGGATGCAGCATGAATCCGGAAGAGAAACTTCACCTTGCGCGCCAGCTTGAAAAGCTCGGTGTTGATATTATCGAGGCGGGTTTTCCCATTGTTTCCGAGGGAGACTTTGCATCGGTAAGGCAGATCGCACGAGAGGTCAGGGGGGCACAGATAGCAGGCCTTGCAAGGGCAAACCTCAAAGATATAGACTGCGCATGGAATGCGATCAAGGAAGCGGAGAACCCGCGTATCCATACCTTTATATCTTCTTCTGATATACATTTGAAATACCAGCTGAAGAAATCGAGAGGCCAGGTGCTCAAAGAGGCCAGAGAAGCGGTCAGCCATGCCAGCGGTTTTACGCCCAATGTGGAATTTTCGCCCATGGACGCCACCAGGAGCGATCGCGACTATTTGTGTGACATGGTAGAGGCGGTTATAGATGCAGGTGCAACAACGGTCAATATACCGGATACGGTCGGATATGCGATCCCGGATGAATTCGGAGACCTCATAGCATACCTTTTCGAGAAGGTAGGGAATATCAATAAGACCATCATCTCCGTCCATTGCCATAACGACTTGGGGCTGGCTGTGGCAAACTCGCTCTCGGCAGTAAGGAACGGCGCCAGACAGGTCGAATGTACGATAAACGGTATAGGCGAGAGGGCGGGCAATGCGGCTATGGAAGAGGTTGTAATGGCCATTGCCACCAGAAAGGATCATATCGGGCTCTATACCGGGATCAATACGGAACATATATACCAGACCTCGCGTCTGCTTACCCAGATAACAGGCGTGAGAGTCCAGCCGAACAAGGCGATTATAGGGGCCAATGCCTTTGCGCATGAGTCCGGCATCCATCAGGACGGCCTTATCAAGGAAAAGATAACATATGAGATCATGACCCCTCAATCGGTAGGCATGCCGGACAGCAACATAGTGCTCGGCAAGCACTCAGGAAGGCATGCCCTGGCCAAGCACCTGTCGAACCTCGGCTACGAGGTGAGCGAAGACGAGTTGAAAAGGGTCTTTGTCAGGTTCAAGGAACTTGCAGACATGAAGAAGGAGATCTTTGACGAGGACCTCGAGACGATAATGTATGAAGAGGTCATGAGGGTGGAGCAGAGGTACAAGTTGGTATACCTCAATGTGGTAAGCGGAAATGTAGCAATACCCACTGCGACCATGCAGATGGAGATAGATGGAAAGGTCATCCAGGACGCCGGGTTTGGTGTCGGACCGGTAGATGCCACCTTTGACGCGATCAAGAAGATAACGGACACGGGCTATGACCTTACAAAGTATACGGTAAATGCCGTGACCGGTGGTACGGACGCACAGGGTGAGGCAACAGTACAACTAAAATATAACGGCAGGTCGATAGCGGGTCATGGCGCTCACCCGGATGTCCTGGTTGCGTCCGCCAAGGCCTACATCAATGCCCTGAACCGTATCGAATGGCTAAGGAAGGAAGAGGGTAAGGATATATAGGCCTTAAAGGGATTGTTGCATAGCTGTAGATTAAGCAAGGTTCAGGGTTTTACCCGGGACCTTGCTTTTTAGTTTTGGGTTTGGCGCATCATTTTGCACATGCCGAGCCGATAAAGCATGTATACCACTCTTTATCGTCATCGTCGCTGTATTCTTCAGCAATAATAGGCGTAGATAGTACTGTTATGGTTATCTCGCTGTTTGACTCGGTTCCCCAGATGTCTTTTACATTAAGATTAAGAACGATATCATATGTCCCGTCATCTTCCTTTGTATCTTCCTCAAAACTTTCGGCATCTTCTTCTGAACCTATCTCAGGTGCGACAAAGGTTGGGTGATCGGACTTTATGTTTGACAGTGTAATCTCCGGTCCGCTTATCTGGCTCCAGGTGTAGATGATCGAATCCTCGTTGGCATCGAATGAACCCGAACCATCTAATTGGACGGTTTCACCCTCGTACACCTCCTGGTCGGCCCCTGCGTCCGAGAATGGGGGTAGATTTGTCGAAGGGATTGCTGCGGTTATATGGGAGGTCTTTATCTCCGAGTCCGATCCGTCAGGGCCGGTTGCTGTCAGGCTTACCGTATAGGTGCCCTGTGTTTTGTATACATGGGTGGGGTTTTGTGTCGTGCTTGTTTCTCCGTCTCCGAAGTCCCATAACCATTCGTTTATGATGCCTGTGGACATGTCTGTGAAGGATACTTCAAGCGGGGCCTCGCCGCTTGTCACAGAGGTGTTGAAAACCGCGACAGGTACATTTGAGGGCGGATCTACCTTTATATATGCCTTTTTGGTCTCGTTGTCTGAGCCGCCAGGGCCTGTGACCATGAGCATCACGGTATACTCCCCCTCGATAGTGTACGTATATGACGGGTTCTGCGTTGAGGCTATAGTGCCGTCTCCTAATTGCCAGGACCACGATGTTATGCTGCCTTGCGACTGATCGGTATAGCTCACTGTAAGGGGGGCAATGCCTTGTGTTGATGATGCGCTGAACTGGGAAACAGGTGGAAGCGTAGGGTTTGTAGACGTGATATAAGAATCCCTTGTAAAGGTGTCCGAACCGCCTGGGCCTGTTGCAGTCAGGCTTACCGTATAGATGCCGGGAGTTGAAAAGGTATGTTCCGGGTTTTTAAGGGTGCTCGTTATATTATCCCCGAAATCCCATAACCATGACGATACACTGCCTGTAGACTCATCGGTAAAGACTGTTTTAAATGGTGTAATACCCTTTGTGGCCGATGCGCTGAATCCCGCGGTGGGTTTGGCAGGCGGGGCATTGACGGTAATGAAACCCGGTACCGTCTTGGTGTCGGAGCCTTCCGGAGAAGTAACGCTCAGGCTTACCGTGTATGAGCCGATGGTGTTATAGGTATGCGATGGATTCTCATCAGTGCTTGTGGAGCCGTCACCGAAGTCCCATTCCCAATCAGTGATATTGCCTGTCGATGTGCTGGTGAAGCTTGTCTTCAAAGGTGACGATCCGTTTTTTCGAGAAGCGCTGAACAGAGCAACAGGCGCAACAGGTATGTCTGTAACGGTTATAAAATCTGTTTTAAGTTCGGTATCCTCTCCACTGCCATCCTTGCCGACTACTTTAAGGCTTACAGAGTATGTGCCCTCTGCCTTATATTCATGTTCGGGATTCTGATCAAAGCTTGTAGAGTTGTCCCCGAAGTCCCATGACCATAGAGCGATATCCCCTGTGGCCTGGTTGGTGAATTTGACGGTCAGGGGTGTAAGGCCGCTGACAGTAGATGCGGAAAAATGTGCAACAGGTGCAGAAAGTGCTACTTTAATATAGTCGCTTCTGGTTCTTTTGTTTGTCCCGCCGGGTCCTGTCGCGGTAAGGCTTACAGTGTATTCTCCGGATGATGTGTAGGTATGTTTGGGATTCTGCTCCGTGCTTGTAGAACCGTCCCCAAAGTCCCATTCCCAATCAGTGATACTGCCTGTAGAGGTGTCCGTAAAGGTGACTTCCAGTGGTGTTGGCCCGTTTCTGGGTGTAGCGATAAACGCTGCCGACGGTGCCGGAATCGTTGCCGTGATATAGTCCGAGACCGAAAGGGTGTCTTCACCGCTCGGGCCGGTAACAGTGAGGCTCACCGGGTAGGTGCCCGGATTTATATACGTATGGCTCGGTTTCTGGTCGGTGCTTGTAGCACCATCCCCAAAATCCCAAAGCCAGTCTGTGATGTCCCCTGTTGATTCATCGGTAAAGGCAACGTACATCGGTGCCGCCCCGCTCGTTGAAGATGCGCTGAAAAGGGCTGCAGGGATTGGATTTTCTATGGATATGTAGTCCGGTCGGACTTGGGTGTCCGACCCTTCAGGGCTGCTAACGGTGAGGCTCGGAGTGAATAGGCCTGCTGTATCATATATGTGAGAAGGGCTCTGTTCCGTACTTGGCGGCGATCCGTCCCCGAAATCCCATGACCAGGATGTTATGTCCCCCGAAGAATTGTCGATGAAATCTATGGTAATGGGCATAAAACCGCTGGTGGATGAACATGTGAAATCAGCGGTCATCAGGTCGGTTACCTGCACCTGGCAGGTATCAGTGGACTGGTTGCCGTCTGCGTTGGTTACGGTCAAACAAAAATCAAGAGACTCGCTGCCGGGGCCTGTTATCGAAGGTGCGCTGAATTGTGGTGTGGGTGAGTTCGGGTCAGAGAGATCAATAGAAATACCTGCCGTCTGTTCCCAGAAATATGTTTCTATCGTGCCTGTATAATCATACGATGCAGTTGCGTCCAGAGTGACATCATGACCTTCGATAACAGACTGGTCATCGCCTGCCCTGACTATTGGGCATGACGTTGTGAGTTCGTCCGCACCTATATCGACACGCAGGCCGAAGGGGCGCGTGTCTCCGTCTATGTCTGCAGATGGGGTGCCAATATCTGTCCCGGCATCGATGCACATGGAATGGTTTGCAAGGTGATAGTCACCCGGAATAGTTAAGGTGCCCGGGTCTATGAAGCCGGGTTCTTTGTTTATGTTGCCCTGGCCCGGGAATATGCCCTGGTTTTCCATCTGGATAAGGGAATAGGTGACGACAGGGCTCGACAATGAATCCAGATTGAATGCAGGGAAAAAGTCCACCCATACAATGGAGTTGGTTATTATAGGGGATGATTCTACGCACTCAAAGGCATATCTCTGTGGTGTAGAGGATGGGTGATTGTAGATGGTGCAGTTTATGAATGTGGGAGAAGATTTTTGTGTATATATTATTGGGTCATTGTCCTGAAGATTGTCTGTAATCATGCAATTTGTAAATATGGGTAAAGACCCGGTGAGGCATTCTATAGCGTTCCCATTATGATGTGCAATAGTAGACTTCGATACTGTAGGAGACGAATCGCTGCAATACACGCCACTATGATTGCCGGAGATATGACAACACGAGACCGACGCATTGGAGTTATTGTTGCAGAATAACCCGTTATTCCAATTGCCTGATATGGCGCAGTCTGTAATGACAGGGCAGGACGTATTTTTACAATATATGCCCGAATTGTAGTTGTCTGAGATTGAGCAGTTCGTTATGGTTGCAGATGAACTGTCAAGATAGATGCCGTAACCTGAGTTACTGGTTATGCTGCTATCGGTTATCGTTGGATTCGAGTTGTTGTCGCACTCTATACCGTAACCCCTGTTTCCAGAGAGTGCGCATCCCTGAATAACAGGCGAGGAATTTGTACAATGTATGCCGGTAGTATGGCCATCAAAGAATCTGCAGTCGTTAATACTAGGAGATGCACTCTCGCAGTAGATGCCTACTGATGAGCATCCAGTTATCACGCAATTATTTATGGTGGGAGAAGATTCTTTTACGTAGATGATTCGTGAAGAATTTGACCACATGATGGTGAAGCCCGAGAAGACCGATTCAGGACCTTCACCGTTCTCAAAGGTTATGGCTGGGTTAAACGTACGTATCGTGCAGTCTTCAGGACCGTTCGCGGAGCGGACCTCAATGGCCTTGCCGTTAAAATTGAGGACCGTGTCCTCTGCATTTGTATAGACCCCGTCAGCCACAAGCACGACATCACCATCCTGAGCAGCGTCTATGGCAGACTGTATGTTCGGGTAATCACCAGACGGCACATGTAAATCCGCGGCGAGAGCCACGGTTGAGATTGCAGACAGCAGGACAGATAATATTATATACGGAATTATTTTGTAACTGCCAATGATGCGGATCATTGTTTTTTCTCCCTTTTTAAAATGATAATACCCTGCAATTTACTCGGAGATTGCAGATGATCATTATTCAGCTTCTTTTTATTTCTGAAATCGGAAATTGTCATATTCATCCCTACTGTCTATTGTTAGCAAAAAACATGCAAGATATTATGATAGTATAATCAAACACATGCATTGTGGTGCTTAAGGCCGATGCGCATTAAGAGGAAATCTTTTGCCCATTTAGGAATAATATTTCACATCAGGACATATAGATTATGGGTCCTGCGCTATAATAACGTCAACAACAGGATTATTCAGCGACAAAGTTTTGCGGATATCAATGCGGTCTTGACTCTGATGAGAGACACCCTTACATAACAGTCTAAGTTATTATTTATTTGGTTTATTGATACAAGATGGGGGATTTACGGTGTTTGAGAAACGCATAACCTTATTCAAGCTCCTCGGATTCGAGGTGAGGCTTGATTGGACCTGGATATTTATAGCTGTTCTGATTGTGTGGTCATTGTCAACCGGTTTATTTCCTGAAGACTTCAAGGGTCTATCTTCGGGGCATTACCTGATGATGGGTATCGCAGGGGCGATCGGCCTGTTCATATCGATCATTGTCCATGAATTCGCCCATTCCGTCATGGCCAGGAGATACGGTATCCCCATGAAGGGAATTACCCTGTTTATCTTTGGCGGGGTGGCTGAAATGGGAGATGAGCCAGGCAGTGCAAAGGCGGAATTCATGATGGCCTCTGTAGGTCCGCTTTCGAGTATGCTTATCGCGATAATGCTCTATGGCGTATATACCTTCGGCAGCCATGTTGGATTGCCGATATACATAAACGGGGTCATACAGTATCTGTCATGGATAAACGGTATCCTCGCCGGATTCAATCTTGTGCCGGCATTTCCCCTTGACGGGGGGCGTATTCTCAGGTCGATTTTGTGGGGGATCAAGGGCGATATAATATGGGCGACCAGGATCTCGTCTAATATAGGCAGCGGGTTCGGCATATTTCTTGTTATGATGGGTGTTTTCAGTATACTTGCCGGAAACTATATAGGCGGCATATGGTGGACTATGATCGGGCTGTTTGTGAGGAAGGCGGCCCAGATGTCTTACCGGCAGGTCCTCAACAAAAAAGCATTCATAGGTGAGCGTGTATCTAGGCATATGGTCTCCGATCCGGTTGTGGTAAGCCCTTCCATAAGCGTGAACGAGCTCGTAGAAGAGTATGTCTATAAATATCATTACAGGATGTTCCCGGTTGTCGAGGCAGGTCAGGTCCTGGGTTGCGTATCTATAAACCAGATAAGGGTTTTGCCCCGCCTGGAATGGGAAGTCAGGTCCGTGAAAGACATCACTGTCAGCTGCTCCGGTGAAAACAGCATAAGCCCGGATGCAGACGTGATACAGGCCCTTTCGATCATGAACCGGACACGTTCAAGCAGTATACTGGTCATGGATAGAGGCCGACTGGAAGGTGTCATAACGCTAAAGGATATAATGAAACTTCTGCACCTAAGGGGTGAGCTGAAATAGATATTACCCGGGTGAAAATATCAAAAAGAGCTTTGACAATCGGATGAAAAATATCTTGACAGCCATGGTGTATAACTATAAGTACGAGCGCTGAGCATCAACAAGTTAAGAATCATCTTGATGTTATGCTATTTTTTGAAAGAGGAGAAATATAAATGGATGCAGGAAAGTCTTTAAGATTGATCAGGTCGGTATTGATTTCAGCAACAGTCGTTTTTCTAATAGGTTGCAACAGCGGTAGTAGTGGTGACGATATCGCTGCAGAAGATGCTGCTTATGATTTGACAGGTGAATGGACAATAATCACTCATCATGCATACAGCAGTGATGGTGAATATGACCCGGATGAAGTGTCTCGGATAACGATCGACCAGAACGGTAAACAGTTTTCTATGAGTGACGATGAAGGACAGTTTTGTAATGGCTCGATTAACGGGAATGTATATACGGCAGACTGGGATGAGTCTGAAGAAGATGGCACGTCGAATATAAAGCTTTCAGTCTCAGCAGATTCAAACGATACTTTGTCCGGTACATTAAATATAGAATGGACAGGCGTATATGAAATCTGGAAAGGGACATATGATATAAGCGGGAGCAGGGTTTCGGGCAATCAATCCGGCGAATATAATGGAGACGGTAACAGTGAGGTCTCCAGGGTGGATAATATAAATGTTACTATGGATGACGGTTTGGGGCACAGTTCCTGGACATTGACAGTTATGACGGACGGGTCAGCCGTTATTGACGGAGAATTTGTGTATTCCGATGATGGAGATGATGTTACATGCCCATTTGTCAGCTCAGCAGCAACGGTTGCCGGAGATTTAGTCGCATTTACTGCTACAGGCACGGCTACCCACAGCGGAATTTCAGGGATCGGCAGAAATTCGGAATTTATTTTGCAGGTTCATTCGAACATATACATTATAAATTTTATGCAAGATGGATGGCCCACATATATTCAAGGTACCTTTACAGTCGATTAGAAGGCTTATGATGGATAACAGGCACTATAGGGGCACTATAGTGCCTGTTTGATTACGCAGCCGCTTAATAATAGACCTCATACCCGATTTTCTGCCATATCTTGACTTTTGTTGAGACCGGATTATTCTTTAGAGTTGTCCGTATATAGATTTTTATTTGTTTAATATCCATGTTATCTAATTTTCTCTTATAATCTTATGGTTGAGTGTCAAGTACTCTTTAAAGCATGAGAAAACTCTTCCATGTGAATTCTTTACCGACTGGCGTACGGACAAAAGTAGGTGTCAGGGATCAGGACATTGTGTCCCGGTCTATTGGCCAAAGACCATGGTGAAAAGTTATCACAAAAAGGAGGAATATTATCATGCCAAGAGTACATAAGGATATCGATATAAAGGCACCGATAAGCAGGGTATTTTCTTACCTGGAAGATCCCAGGAACTCACCTGAATGGATGAACAGCATGATAGAGGTTAATGATATAAAGGGGGCCGGACCTGGAACCCATTACAGCTGGACATGGAAAATGGCAGGTATGAAACTAAAAGGAGAATCCGATCTGGTAGAAGAGATACCGAACCAAAAGATGGTTGTTAAATCCAAAGGGACTGTGGAAAGCGTCTGGACGTTCAAACTCGAACCTCACGGAGAGGCGACCCATCTATACCTGGATGTAGATTATTCTATACCTCTGCCTGTTGTAGGAAAGGTGGCTGAGAAGATTGTGCTGAAACAAAATGAGCGTGAAGCTGAAATGGATATTCAGAATATCAAGGAAAGGCTGGAGGAATGATTGAAGCGCCCATGAATGACAAACATCCGGGCAAATAATAATGGCCCGCGATCTGCATTGGAGCGGAAATCGGCCTGTCTGACTGAAGTGGATATTCATATACAACCTTGCCCCTCCTCCGAACATAGGGGGAGGGGGTTTTAAGAGACTTGTGTATATAATATTTTTTGCGCCCTATACTTGTGCTGTGGATACATCATTTTCTTTCATAACATCTGGGTGTCTGCGGTGAATATTGTTTTTGGTTGTTCCCGGCAAAAAAGTCGGTGAGCTGAAGAAGACACCGACCATGAAAACAAGACAAAGCAAATAGGCCCCGCGCAGCAGGGCCTTAAATTGCAAGGCGGAACCCATTGCAGGCATCCCGTCTCGTAGGGGCACGATGCATCGTGCCCAGTGGGTGCTGCACAATGACAGCTATAATTGTTTGCACATGCACGAAACAGCAACCCAGAGGGCACAGCAACATCTGTATTATTTATAACTGACACCGGATAAATAAAAATCCTTATATCTCGTTGCATCTATAATGAGTAATAATATCTTAATCGTGTATCACGCCGTTAGATGTCAAATTTAATGGTCATATATTCGACAATACAAATATAAAGGCATTGCCATAGACCGTTCAATCATTTGCCGTCAATCAGGTCGCCGATGGCGCCGAGAACAGATCCTTCTCCCTTGCGGGACCCTCCTGCGGCAGGTGCATGGGCAAGGATACGGTCTGCCATGCGTGAAAACGGAAGGCTCTGCAGAAACACGGTTCCCACGCCGCTCAGCGTTGCAAGGAAAAGGCCTTCACCGCCAAAAAACATGGATTTCAGGCCTCCGGCAACCTGGATGTCATAGTCTATACCTGAAGTAAACGCTACAATACAGCCCGTGTCCACTATCAGGGTTTCGCCATTGAGTTGTTTTTCTATAACCGTACCGCCTGCATGCACAAAGGCCATGCCATCACCCCTGAGACGCTGGAGTATGAATCCCTCTCCACCGAAAAATCCTGTCCCCAGGCGCTTGGTAAAGGCGATATCGACACTGGTGCCGAGCGCTGCACAGAGGAAGGCGTCCTTTTGACACAAAAGCTCCCCGCCCGAGGTGTTCATGTCGATAGGGATGACCTTGCCCGGGTATGGTGCTGCAAAAGCTGCACGCTTTTTCGTGCCCGATGAATTGGTGAAATGGGTCATAAAGATAGACTCTCCGGTAAGCACACGCTTGCCCGCACCCAGGAGTTTGCCCATAATACCTTCATCCGGCCGTGAACCGTCACCCATCTTCGTTTCAAAGGTCACCCCGTCTTCCATATAGTTCATTGCCCCGGCCTCGGCGATTACAACCTCGCCGGGATCAAGCTCCACCTCGACAATCTGTAAGTCATTGCCGATAATTTCGTAGTCCACTTCATGGCACTGCATCGTCTATTGTCCTCCTTTTTTTCTTCCATAAGCTTTGTTATTTTAGCCATACTCGGTCTTATCAGCAAGGTTCAATGCTAATATATCTTTTGCCATTAATCAGCCTGATAATAAAACCAGGCCTCCCGTCCCGCAGCGCAACAACAGATATAATTATTTGCAGATGCAGGGAATATCAACCCGGACGAGACAGCAACATATCTATTATTTATCGCACCGTCTGCGACGTATTTGTGGTGAATATTATTTATCAATCATGCGTTGTGTGTAATCCATGCAGAAGATGATTAATCTTGTGGCAAGTTTATATAATCAAATATAAGGATTTTGCCCTGGAATTCACCAGATTACGCAAATGATCTTTCGAATAATTCGGCTATTGCCTTCCTGCCGTTGTCTTCAAGAAAACGGGTTCCGGTACCGGTGAAGTGTACGTGGCTGATGGTTGGTTCGTTTTTGCCTGTACACACAATCCATTCAATCTGGTTCCAGTGAAACCATGAATTGCGTTTCTGATCAAATACGTACAATGGCTTGTTGCACAGTTTTGCAAACTCGGCACCCCATCCGGTACCGCCTTTGACTGTATTGTCATCCAGGATTTCACCTACCACGTAGATCTCCTGCCCACTGTTGATCTGGTACCAGATGCTCTGCAGAATCTTACGGAATGAAGGGGTCTTGGTGTAGCGGCGGTTCATGAGTCGCGAGACATACTCCAGACTCACGTCACCATTCTTGAGTTCATCATTGCTTAGGGTTCGCAGTCCTCGCTGGCGGACAATGGCATGGCCATCATACGTGAAGTTTGTCTCTTCGATTCCATATTTTTCCGCATTTGCCCCAAATTCCGCTTCAGCGCCTTTAATGCCGCCACTGAACAGTATGCAGTCTTGTTTTTTCATAATATCTCCTTCCTTTTATCCCTCGCTCAATATTTTTACACTGAGTAACGCGCTGCAGCGGCATCAAACAGCTCGATGTATAATCCGCCAGGTCAAATTCTCTGATGAGATGATGTTCGTGGCATGGATCATGCTCTACCGATAATTACAAGGGTGTGATCTTCTACTGGGAAGTTGCAGTGTTGTAAAGAGATATTTTTAGTTTAAGCCAGAGCACAACATAACCTCGGGGTCATGTATCACATCTCTGCACGCCCACGATCACAACAGATCATACAACAGAAAATCCCCAAAAAAACCATATCAGGCCCGCCATACGCGTAGGTGCACGATAAAGAGCCACAGGTGTGAATATTATTCTCGATAATTTACGGTAATAAAATCGGAGAGGGCAAGAAAACAAGATGGTATAAAATAAAATAAAGCCAAGAGGCCCCACGCGTCTTGGCTTTTATTTATGAGAGTATTACTTTTTTCGGCTGAGGCAATTAATAGTTGAATGAATTTTCAATGTCAATAGAAAAATAACATAACATACTAAAAAAAGATAATATAATATTGTATGACAAACAGATTGTGTAAGATGCAAGCCGTGGTTTTATTGCATAAATCCAATGGATCAACACGTTATAACAATAACATCTCGTAGGGGCACAATGCATCGTGCCCTCTCGGGTGTTGCACAATGAGGAATATAATTACTGGCACATACAAGGAACACACCCGTACGTAACGGAAACATTATTATCTCTGCACGATAAATCGTCACTGAATCGGATATTCTAATCCGTGCGATCCGTGCAAGCCGTGTCATAAGACGATCAATCTTGCAGCCTGCTATCTGATAAATCAAATATCAATGCCTCCCCCCAAACCTGACACAGACCCAGGTGCAATTTCTTTTTTTTGACAAATAATCTGTTTTCATATACATAGTATAACAATTGCAATGGATTGAGGCACTGGATCTTAATAATTGTCTCATTATATGTATTTGTCGCAGCACGAGGGCTAGGCGTGCGCGGTATTATGATTTGATGCATCAATGATATCGTATCGAGGCGAATTTATGGGGAGAAAGATCATCTATGAGCGTTACCTGTGGTTTCATTATGAGATAAAGAAAGGCCGTTATCCAAACGCACCCGGGATGGCTCAAAATTTTGAAATATCCGTCAAGACTGCGCAGCGTGACATCGCATTCATGATGGAGCGTATGAAAGCGCCCCTTACTTATGTACGTGCAAAGAGGGGGTATGCGTATGAAGACGACACATTCGAACTGCCGGGGCTCTGGCTGAATGCACAGGAACTCATATCGCTCCTCGTCTCCTACAGGCTTGCCACCACCATGCCCGACAGGTCGCTCAAGACGAGCCTGAAGGCGTTCTTAAACCATGCACTGGGTTTTTATACATCGTCGAGATCGATCACGCTCGATGACTTGAATGAAAAGGTCTCGGTAAAGAATATCGAGTATTCACCAACCGATGAACAGGTTTTTCATAAGGTGCTCGATTCCCTGCTGAATGAAAAGCCCTTGTGTATCGAATACTTTTCACCGCACAACCACGAGCATACAAAAAGGCATATCCTGCCCCTGCATCTCCTGTCCTACATGGGCACATGGCATATCATCGCCCACTGCGCGCTGAGAAATGAGACCAGGGATTTTACCCTATCCCGAGTAAAGGGCATCTCTTCCTCTGCGGCAAAGATACATTCGTCCGCACCATCAGCCTCTATAAAGGAATATATAAGAAAAAACTTCGGTATCATGAACAGTGATGAGAGCATAGGGGTATGCCTCAGGTTTTCAACAGATGCCGCCCCATGGATAACAGAACAGGTCTGGCACCATGACCAGAAAACAACCTTGAACCCTGACGGCACACTGGACATGAGATTGCCTGTGGCCGACTTCCGGGAGATAAAACGGGAGATCCTCAGATACGGCTCCCAGGTCGAGGTGCTCTCGCCGCAGGAGCTTCGCGAAGAGGTGATGAGGGAGATAGAAATTATGGAGAAAATCTATGAAAAATGATTTTTTGTGTTTGACAGGACACTCTATGGGGGGGTGGGGGTGGTATGAGAAAGAAAAGTTAAAGAATAAGGTGAACAGTGAATAGTGAACAGTATAAAGATCCTTATTGAGAATATTTTTGAAAGGATACTTTCGTTTAGTACAGACTATGATTTATTGGGTTCGAGATTGGTATTCTTTGATCTTAAGATTTCAACTGTACCAATATTGTAATCAAATACTGAAAGGGTAAAGATCTAATTTTATAAGATATTATATTTGCATGGGTAATAATGAAAGAAAAGATGGGCTTTGGCTTGAACATGTCTATGATTTCACCCATTCATGCGGAGCTTTGTCTATGTTGGGGCACGCTTGGTGTGACTTCATCCATTTATGTGATGATGGGAGAATCATTAAGGCTGAAACGGTATGTAATGAAGATAAATTCAAAGAAATATATTGTTTTTGATTTGGAGACAACAGGCCTGTATTCTCGCAGGGGAGACAGGGTAATAGAGATCGGAGCGGTCTCGATTAAAGATGGTACAATCAATGACGAGTTTCACAGCCTGGTGAATGTACCCAGGAAGATTTCAAAAGGAGCACAGCAGGTGCATGGCATTACAAGTGAAATGCTTGAAGGCAAACCGACACCGGAACAGGTATTTCCCCTATTTAAGACATTTATAGATGATGCAATCCTGGTTGCTCACAATGCCAAATTCGACATGGCCTTTCTGCGGGCTGAATTTCATCGTCTGGGACTTGGATTAGCTGCTCGATACAAGTGTACCCTTGCGATGAGTAGGAAGTTTTTTCCTCAATTGCCTGATCATCGGCTTGAGACCGTCGCGCGGTATATATTGGATGATGGAATTGTAACGGATCAGCACCATCGGGCTCTTGAGGATGCACGGTTGGCGGCTGAAATTTGTATTAAGATGTTAGAGGGTGCTGCTAAAGCCAAAATAGTAAAAGGGACAATGGCTTATTAAATAACGATACGACCCCTAAATATTCTTAACTACATAAATATTATGATAAAATAGAGGCATATAAATGCCATAACAGTAATGTATGTTCTTTAATATTTTAGTGGGAGTTTTTTATTATGGAAATATTAACCGATTTAAAGGCTATCCTTCACTCAAAACGAGCGAATATATATTATCTCGAAAAATGCCGTGTCATGGTAAAAAGCGGGAGAGTCGTTTACCTAACACAAGCAAATGTTGAAAAACAATATTGGAACATACCCATTGCAAATACCACTGTTATTCTCTTGGGGATTGGTACTTCTATAACCCAAGCTGCTGCGAGAATGCTTTCTTCAGCAGGTGTCTTGATCGGATTTTCTGGAAACGGCGGAACTCCTCTAATTTCAGGATCAGAGGTTGAATGGCTTTCTCCCCAAAGTGAATATAGACCTACGGAATATATTCAAGGCTGGATGTCGTTCTGGTTTGATGATGGTAAACGCCTAGAGGTTGCCAGACATTTTCAGCGGTTAAGGCTTCAGTTTATAGAACGAACCTGGAACAAAGATAGAGATCTCCAGGCTGAAGGGTTCTATGTTGACGATGCTGATATAGCCCGAGCTATAAATGTTTTTACCTCTAAGATAGAAAAAGCTTCGAGTGTTGGAGAACTTCTTCAAGTCGAAGCACAGTTGACCAAAAGTCTCTATAAAATAGCGGCCAACCGCACAAAACAAATTGATTTCGTTCGAGAAAGACATAGTGAGGATATTGCCAATGCCTTTTTGGATCATGGCAACTATTTAGCGTATGGTCTCGCAGCCACCACTCTTTGGGTTCTAGGTATCCCTCATGGTTTTGCCGTAATGCATGGCAAAACCCGTCGAGGTGCTCTAGTTTTTGACGTGGCCGATCTGGTCAAAGATGCACTGATCTTACCTTGGGCATTTATTTCCGCAAGCGAAGATTTCAGTGAACAATTGTTCAGGGACCAATGCTTACAGGCATTCCAAAAACATAATGCACTGGATTTTATGTTTGAAAGCGTAAAGGATCTTGCCTTGCGGGGTAGCACTCTATGATGGTGACGTTTGTTTCCGAGTGTGAGAAAAACGCACTGAATAAAACACGCCAAGTGCTTGATGCATTTGCCAATCGTATTGGTGAGCGCACATGGCAAACAATGATAACTCTGGAAGGTTTGCTGGCAGTTAGAAAATTATTGCGCAGGACAGCTTCCAAAAATACTGCGGTGGCTTGCCATCTGATTCGTGGACGCAATCGCAGTGAGATGATCTGGATCGTTGGCAATCGTAATAAGTTCAATGCCCAAGGCATTGTACCGGTAAACAGCACTCAAAAAACCATAATGAATACTCAATGGGAAAATGACTGGCACTACCTGCCCTTAATTAAAAGTTTAACTGCATTGGCGGCTTTATTTCATGACTGGGGAAAATCTTCATGTTGTTTTCAGGATAAATTAAAACCCTATAAGGCCAAAAAAGTTATTGCTGATCCGTTACGTCATGAATGGGTATCTGTCATATTGCTGAATGCTTTGATCAATAGTGAAACAGATGAGCAATGGCTTACTCGACTAGCTAATGGCGAGATCAATGGACAGGCCATAAAGGATATTGCTGTTCAGAATAATGGAAATCCCTTATCCAGGCTTCCTGCCTCTGCCAGCCTGATTGCATGGTTAGTGGTAGCACATCATAAGCTCCCAATACCGCCAAGAAAAGAAATTGATGCGAAGCGTTATAATGGCTACCCACTGGCAACCTTTGATGACTTATTTAAAGTCATCGCTCAACAGTGGGGGTATGAAAACAACCGTGAAGAAGATCAAAAAACATTCAATAAAAGACTTGCTCAATGCTTCTATTTCCCGAATGGACTCCCCAATCAATCCTGTGCATGGCTTAAACAAACTAAGAAATGGGCTGCAAGAATGAAAGATTGTTTGCCACTGCTCAAACAAGCAATGCTTGATGGCAGCTGGCGAATAATATTATACCACGCGCGATTATCACTCATGCTTGGAGATCACTATCACTCATCACTGGATGCCGATAAAAAATGGCACAGCGAACTGGACCTTTATGCCAATACAAATAGAGCTACAGGTCTCCTAAAGCAAAAACTTGATGAACACTTGGTTGGTGTCGCAAAGCAGGCATTGAACAACGCACACCTTTTGCCAGCCTTTGAAAAGGAGTTGCCACGGGCACATGATGTAAAAGCATTGAACAGAAAAAGCCGAGCCATCGCCTTTAAATGGCAGGATAAAGCAGTCGCAAAGATCAAGTTATGGCAACAAAACCTTCCCGAAGCGCAGAAAGGAAAGCCTCAAGGCTTTTTTGCCGTTAATATGGCCAGTACAGGCTGCGGTAAAACCTTTGCCAACGCCAAAGTTATGCGTGCATTGTCACAAGATGGTCAAAGTTTACGTTATGTACTTGCCTTGGGCCTGCGCACCCTTACGCTGCAGACTGGTGATGAATACCGTGAAAGGATCGGCCTTGATAATAGCGAAATGGCTGTAATGATTGGATCAAGGGCTGTGATGGAATTACACCAGCGGGATAAACAATCACAAATGGAAGATTTGCAAGAAGATAATGGGGAAACAGGTTCTGAGTCATTGGAAAGTTTGTTGGATGATACCATTATTGACTATGAATGCGCCATTCCTGAAGGTGGACTTGCCACAGTTCTTCCCGATGACCGCAGCCGTCAATTATTGTATGCTCCTGTCCTGGCCTGCACGATTGACCATTTAATGGGGGCCACCGAAACATTACGTGGCGGTCGATATATTCTACCAAGTTTGCGTCTGATGTCATCCGATCTGGTGATTGATGAAATTGACGATTTTGACGGCAAAGATTTAATCGCTATAGGTAGATTGATTCACTTGGCCGGTATGTTGGGCCACAAGGTTATGATTTCATCTGCTACCATTCCACCGGATTTGGCTGAAGGTTACTTTAATTCCTATTGTGAAGGTTGGAGGCTGTTTGCCAATACGCGTTCTGTCAGCCATAATCTGGGCTGTGCATGGATAGATGAATTTACCACACTTGTGGAAACCGTTCCTGACAGCAACACTGCATTAACAAGCTATCAACAACTTCACCACAGTTTTATCCAAAAACGGATAAAAAAATTGCAGGGTGTGCCAATTAAACGCATTGCGGAAATCATTCAATGTGACTTTATCGATGAACGATCGGACAAAAACAACGAGGACAACCTTGAAAGGGCTTATTGGGGGAATATTCAACAAGCCATTATCGATATGCATTTGCACCATAATTCAAATGACCCAAACAGTAAGAAACAGGTTTCTTTCGGAGTCGTACGTGTAGCTAATATAAGTCCCTGTGTAGAGCTTACAAAATATCTGGCTGAAGCCGAATGGCCCGATGGCATAGATTTTCGTGTCATGGCCTACCATAGTCAGCAGGTTTTACTGATGCGCAGTGAGCAGGAAAGACATCTTGATGTTGTATTGAAACGTAAGCAAGAGGTGTTTGATAACCCGATTATTCGTCAACACCTTGATAATTCACCTGTAAACAATATGATATTTATTCTGGTTGCAACCCCGGTCGAAGAGGTTGGACGTGATCATGATTTTGACTGGGCTGTAGTCGAACCATCCTCTTACCGTTCGATTATACAGCTGGCGGGGCGTATATTACGCCATCGAAATGAATCACCTGCCACACCCAATATGGCTTTGATGCAATATAATCTCCGGGCCTTGAAAAACACTGATGGTCGCCCTTCCTATTGCTGGCCAGGTTATGAAACCGCTGAGAATTTATTGCGCAGTCATGATATTTGTTGCCTGGTAGATACAAAGGCACTAGCTGAAAGGGTAGATGCACTCCCACGCATCCAACGTAATAAGATATTAGAGCCCCGAACATACCTTGCCGATCTTGAACACTTTTCAATTGCCCAGTTGCTCACCGATTATGAACAAAAAGGTCCTGAAGCCATGCAGGGATGGCTAACACAGTGCTGGTGGTTATGCGGCCTGCCGCAAAGATTGAATCCGTTTCGTGCTAGACGTGAACAACAGAAATTATTTTTGGCGCCATATAATGAAAGTTTTGTGTTTATGGAAAAAGACCGCCAAGGCAATGCTGAACCGGCAGAAAGTGTTTATAATATTAAGCGATATGAAATAAGTGAAGCCGCGCAAAACAAGATCTGGCATCAGCGTGATTATGCGCAACTCATCGAAGAATATGCTGACAGGCATGATATATCAATCCGGCGAGCAGCCCTTAGATATGGAGAGATCAGCTTGCCTGTTTATGGTGATAACTTTTTATACTCAGACCAGTTGGGATTGAGTAAAACCTTTAACGAATAGGAGGGATTTATTTTGGATCAAGCAATCAGCTCTTTTTTATCCGAACGAAAAGCTGATCGGATAAAGAAAAAATTAAAAGCCACTATGACCGATGGTGAAAAAAACACTGTTGAACAAGATGCTCAGAATGAGTTCATGTTGGATAATTGGTTGCCAAATGCCGCTAGACGAGCTGGGCAACTATCAATGGTAAGTCATCCTGGTAAGTTTAGTCATCCAAGTGCCCAAATAAGCAATATTATTGCAAGTATAGAATATTTTGCCGATGGGTTTTTACGCACTGGCAATACAAAAGCATCTTTGGACGTTTTAGGTAATGCGGCCGCCATTGATGTCTATAAGTTTTTGTCGCTAGTATTGTCTGATGAAAAAACCGTCCTAGATCATTTGGAGGAAGCCAGCCCGTACATTCATGAACAATTAAAAATAAAAACGTCTTCGTTTGAAACTATTCGTGGTGGCTTACTGGCTATAAAGAACAATGCAGAAACGGCAATGACCAGCGGAAAGGTGAAACAGGTATATTTCCCTAATGCCGATGGCTATCACTTGATCTCGATTCTTACTCCATCGGGTTTGATGTTCAACCTGCGCAAACGGATTGATTTAATTCGTTTTTCACCACAAACCAAAGAAGCGCGGGATGCCAGAAAGAAACAGATCTATAATGAACAAGGTTTTGATGAGCTCTTTAATTTAACCATCATTGGATATGGTGGCACAAAACCTCAAAACATCAGCGTCTTGAATAACCAGAATGGCGGTAAAACATATTTATTACCTAGTATGCCACCGTCACTAATGCATCGCAGTATTCAACCGCCAAAAAGAAGTTTCTTCACCAATACTATTCGGCCAAAACAGTTTACATATCAGTTTTTCGATCTTCATAAATTAATAGTACTCGATTACAACAATAAAAACATTCGAGAAGGTCGCGATAAACTTATCCAGTCAATCATTGATCAGGTGATTGTCAGTATGTGGAATGTACGTCTGCTGGAGCCTGGTTGGTCAAATTCTGTTAGGTATATGCAATTACCTGCAGCGCAAAAAACTTGGCTCGACAGCGCCAATGAAGATGAACGGGATAAGAGCGATGAATGGCTGAATGAAATAATACATGAGTTTTCACGTTGGATTATTCAGTCCTATAAAAAAGTTATAGGAGACCAAGCGCGAATGTTGGGAGATGTAGAGTTGTCCCATATCAGAACCATCATTGAACAAAATAGGGAGGGCCTGCGATGAAACGCATTTTGTTAATTCCCCACGTAAAGGTTCAGAATGCAAATGCCTTATCAAGCCCGTACACAATTGGCTTTCCAGCAATGACCGCCTGGCTTGGGGCTGTGCATGCTATGCAGCGTCATTTAAATCAAGATGATTTTGATGAACTTAAATTCATTAGTGCAGCAGTGGTTTGTCATAGATTGGATATGCAAACATATAAAGGTTACGGGGATTATGTACACTCTATTGTTGGTACAGGAAATCCGCTTGATAATACCGGCAGCCGAACCTCATTCATAGAAGAAGCGCGTTGTCATCTAACAGTTTCATTGGCCATCGAATATGATGGCTTGGGCTTTACCGACCAGGAAACGTTTATTGAGGACGTAAGAAAACAGTTGCATAAGAATATGAAAATTGCCGGTGGCGATATAATCGATTTTAGAAGACCCGAGTTGATTACAGTAGATAGCGAAAAAAGCCTAAGAGCATTTATTCGTAGATTGATGCCGGGCTATACCATTATAGAACGGCGTGAGTTGATGATTGAGGCCATGGAGGAAGGTAAGGATGCCATTGATGCCCTGCTAGACTACCTCACTGTCAAACATCGTTGCCAGCAGGATGAAAAAGGCAACGTCCAGTGGATAACCAATCGTAAGACTCATGGATGGATTGTTCCTATTGCCACAGGTTTTCATGGCATTACGGATCTTGGCAATGCACTTAATCAGCGTGACTCCGACACACCGCATCGTTTTGCCGAAAGCATTGTTACTCTGGGAGAGTTTGTTATGCCCTATCGCATTCAAAGCCTTGACGATATGTTTTGGAAATACCGGACAGACTTGGCAAATAACCTGTATCTTTGTGAACAAAATAATAAAATGACTAATTAAAGGAGATATCATGGCAAAAAGAAATGAAAATAGTGCTTCGGTTTTGGCATTTGAAAAAAAGTTGGTTCCTTCTGATGGCTATCTGTACGGCACAAGTTGGGAAAATAGAAAAAGTCAGGCAATCCCATTAAAACTTCAAGAGAAATCAGTCCGCGGCACCATCTCTAATCGGCTCAGCAAGGCTCTCCAGAATGATCCGTTGAAACTTGATGCCGAAGTAGAGAAACCTAATCTTCAGACAGTTGATGTTTGTTCTTTGGGGGTTGATCAGGATACCTTGAAGTTTCATTTCACATTGAAAGTACTTAGTGGTGTGGAAAAACCTTCGGCCTGTAACAATGACGTGTTTAATAAGACTTATCAGGCTGCCGCCAAAGATTACATTGAAAATGAAGGTTTTAAAGAATTAGCCGGACGTTATGCCATCAACATTGCTAATGGCCGTTTCCTGTGGCGCAATCGTGTTGGTGCTGAAAAAATGGAAATTGAGGTGAAAATTCTCAATAAGGATATCCAAAAGACGTGGACATTCGATGCCACTTCCATCAGCATCAGAGATTTTAATTATGATAGTGACGATATCGATAGCCTTGCTCACAATATTGCGATGGCCCTTTCTGGCCAGAGCAGTTTTTTGTTGTTGGAAATCAATGCATATGCCCAGATAGGAAAGGCCCAGGATGTATACCCAAGCGAAGAGCTTGTTCTGAATAAATCCAGTAACAAGGGTAGTAAGAGCAAAATTCTTTATCAAATTGATGGGATTGCCGGAATGCATTCACAAAAGATAGGCAATGCCTTGCGCACCATTGATACTTGGTATCCGGCTTTCGATGATGTTTCTACTGGTCCGATTGCAATCGAACCATATGGTGCTGTAACGAATCTAGGCAAGGCCTATCGCGGGCCAAAGGAAAAAGCGGATTTTTATACCCTCTTCGATCGTTTTGCACGAGGTGAAAAACTAGCAACAAAACAAGAAGAACACTATGTGATGGCTGTTTTAGTTCGGGGAGGAGTATTTGGCGAGAGTGGCAAGGAATAAGCCATGAAGCATTATATCGATATCAAGCTTTTACCCAGTGCCGATATAGGTCTTTATTTTCTGTGGGAAAAAGTTTTTGCACAGATTCATTTGGGGCTGGCTAGAATGACTGGTGCAGATGGTAATGGATCAATTGGCATTTCCATACCGGATTATGATGCCGCGAATAATAAGCTAGGGAACAGGTTGAGAGTGTTGTGCCCCGATTATCGAAATATCGAGGAACTTAATGTTCCTGACCTGCTAAGTCGTCTGGTCGAGTATGTCCATGTAACAGGCATCAGGGATGTGCCAGACAAAATTGAGACATATGCCCGCTACAAAAGACAGCAACCAAAATCCAATAATGTTCGGATGGCTCGTCGAAAGGCAAAACGTGAAGTGATAGGGTATGACGATGCTTTGAATTTAATTTCTTCTCGGAAGGAAGAGAAAGTTAGAACTCCCTATATCAATATGAATAGTCAAAGCACTGATCGTCGTTTTAAACTTTTTATCGTCCAAGAAATTGTGGAGGAAATAATAGAGGAAGGCTTTAGTAGTTATGGTTTGAGCACTATATCCACCGTGCCTAAATTTTAACCATTTATTTGACAAGCTACCAATAGGTCAATAAAAATAGTCTGTTATCGATAGATCCTTTTCTATAGGTAAATATACTAGAAAAGAGATAAGCTTTTGCTGTTTATATTTATTTCGTCTCTATATATGTGTTCACTGCCGCATAGGCAGCTTAGAAATTAGTAAGACAAAGTAGGTCAATGCACACGGAGTTCACTGCCGCATAGGCAGCTTAGAAAAGTCCGGGTGCTTTCCCCGTGCATCGATTAAGGTTCACTGCCGCATAGGCAGCTTAGAAAACCGACAACTTGTCCGGCAGCGAAAACGCCTCGTTCACTGCCGCATAGGCAGCTTAGAAAAACAATGCTGCGATTACAGAGGATGCGGTAACGTTCACTGCCGCATAGGCAGCTTAGAAAACCTCGTGTGATTGCGTCCCCTCGTCGAATGTGTTCACTGCCGCATAGGCAGCTTAGAAAAAAATGTTTTGCCTCTTTTTTCCGGAGCCATAGTTCACTGCCGCATAGGCAGCTTAGAAATTGTTGTCCTTCTTTTTGGCTTCGCCCTTTTCGTTCACTGCCGCATAGGCAGCTTAGAAATAGTTGAAGTCCATGCTTTTACAGGTGGGAAGGTTCACTGCCGCATAGGCAGCTTAGAAAAAACTGGGGATGGAATTCTCATTATTGGATCGGTTCACTGCCGCATAGGCAGCTTAGAAATGTTGTCCGTCGTCTGTTGTCGCGTAATAGGCGTTCACTGCCGCATAGGCAGCTTAGAAATCATATGAGGACGCCATACAAGTAATCCTTGAGTTCACTGCCGCATAGGCAGCTTAGAAATTTATGGATCTCCTGGGGGTGCGGGCAGGCTCGTTCACTGCCGCATAGGCAGCTTAGAAATGATGAAAACTCTGGGGCGCTGCCGTCTGTGGGTTCACTGCCGCATAGGCAGCTTAGAAATAGAGAATTAAGCATACTCGCCATAGGCGCGGGTTCACTGCCGCATAGGCAGCTTAGAAATTAGTTCTGGCTGTTTGTTTAGTCTGTTCCTGGTTCACTGCCGCATAGGCAGCTTAGAAATAAGGGGTTCCCTAGTCTCGGTCCTTTCCTTAGTTCACTGCCGCATAGGCAGCTTAGAAAATTGATCAAGGTGTTTTCCATAGCTCTTGATTGTTCACTGCCGCATAGGCAGCTTAGAAATGCATTGATAGCGGATCTCATACCTATTGACTGTTCACTGCCGCATAGGCAGCTTAGAAAATCAACATATAGCTCGGAAGTGTTCTCATCGTGTTCACTGCCGCATAGGCAGCTTAGAAAATATCCAGATATTTATCTTTTATGGATTCATAGTTCACTGCCGCATAGGCAGCTTAGAAAAAGAATGAGATTTTGCTCGAAATAGACGATGAGTTCACTGCCGCATAGGCAGCTTAGAAACAAATTTGAGCTATCCCGCACGCTCGAGGCCCGTTCACTGCCGCATAGGCAGCTTAGAAATTGTCAGATCGTAACTTATTCAACGCCTTTGAGTTCACTGCCGCATAGGCAGCTTAGAAATTGATGAGTTTGCTTTACCGATATTAATGAAAGTTCACTGCCGCATAGGCAGCTTAGAAATTGTCGGACCTCAACTTATTCAACGCCTTTGAGTTCACTGCCGCATAGGCAGCTTAGAAATTTACCGGCAACTTTGAGTCCATATGTATATAGTTCACTGCCGCATAGGCAGCTTAGAAATGGCAAAGGGACGAACAACGGTCTGAGCTGTTGTTCACTGCCGCATAGGCAGCTTAGAAATAGACCCTCATGCTTTGCGCTTAATTCACCTTGTTCACTGCCGCATAGGCAGCTTAGAAAATTCTATTTTCTTTTCATAGGGATTAATTCTCGTTCACTGCCGCATAGGCAGCTTAGAAATTGTCGGACCTCAACTTATTCAACGCCTTTGAGTTCACTGCCGCATAGGCAGCTTAGAAATGGATCATTATCCGCACCGTCCTCCGTCTCATGTTCACTGCCGCATAGGCAGCTTAGAAAACGCGAGTCTGTAAACGAGACGTGGCAACGCGGTTCACTGCCGCATAGGCAGCTTAGAAATTTGTGTTATCTTTGTCCTTTGCTTTTTTTCCGTTCACTGCCGCATAGGCAGCTTAGAAATCTCCGTATTTTTTCTGCAATCGGAGATAGGTGTTCACTGCCGCATAGGCAGCTTAGAAATAGATTACAAGAAGGAGATGTGATATATAATGGTTCACTGCCGCATAGGCAGCTTAGAAAATATTTGTGACCATAAGGACATTTATCTTTTCGTTCACTGCCGCATAGGCAGCTTAGAAAAAAAAACATCATCCCTGGCATTTCCAGTCCACGTTCACTGCCGCATAGGCAGCTTAGAAAAAGAAGGAAACAACCATCCTTCTCCTGGAAAAGTTCACTGCCGCATAGGCAGCTTAGAAAAGGAGCGAATCCTCCTTTTGCTGAATCAGAACGTTCACTGCCGCATAGGCAGCTTAGAAAAAATAAATAAGGATCAAATTGAAAAGCACATAGTTCACTGCCGCATAGGCAGCTTAGAAAAATACAAGAAAATCATAGCTTTGACTATCAAAGTTCACTGCCGCATAGGCAGCTTAGAAATGTTGATGGTCTTCTGACGCTTATAGCCTCTTGTTCACTGCCGCATAGGCAGCTTAGAAAAACAATTAGGGCAAAGACATGATAGTCTTCACGTTCACTGCCGCATAGGCAGCTTAGAAATGGTACGAGGAAGAATACCGGGAGAAATGGTAGTTCACTGCCGCATAGGCAGCTTAGAAAAATTACAGCGGCGGTAATTAAGTTCGTGCCTCGTTCACTGCCGCATAGGCAGCTTAGAAAAGGAATTAACGGGCATGATGAGGACAGGCTGAGTTCACTGCCGCATAGGCAGCTTAGAAATTAAGTGCCAGGGCAAGGACAGGGGCTATATCGTTCACTGCCGCATAGGCAGCTTAGAAATGTTTTGTGACAGTTTCGGCCATGGCTGAATAGTTCACTGCCGCATAGGCAGCTTAGAAAAACTATCAATATATTATCTAATGATATCAACAGTTCACTGCCGCATAGGCAGCTTAGAAATCGATATGCACAGGAGAACTCAGTAACAGCAAGTTCACTGCCGCATAGGCAGCTTAGAAAATGTTGATTTCATCGTGACATTCGGCGCAACGGTTCACTGCCGCATAGGCAGCTTAGAAATCATGTGCCAGGGGCTGTATGTCATACACGTCGTTCACTGCCGCATAGGCAGCTTAGAAATACTGTTCCGAGTGTTGCACAGAATTCTATAGGTTCACTGCCGCATAGGCAGCTTAGAAACCATTCGTATGTTCTAGTCATACCCTCATCATGTTCACTGCCGCATAGGCAGCTTAGAAAACAGGTTTGCGGAGGTTAGAGACTAGGTTGAAGTTCACTGCCGCATAGGCAGCTTAGAAAATACGGTAATACAATGTAATCCTCGGCAGGCCGTTCACTGCCGCATAGGCAGCTTAGAAAATTTCATCGGCTAATCGACATTATATCGACATGTTCACTGCCGCATAGGCAGCTTAGAAATTTCGTTGATTACGACGGGATAACATAGCAAAGTTCACTGCCGCATAGGCAGCTTAGAAAATACAATCGGGATGCTTAACCGCATCCCCCTTGTTCACTGCCGCATAGGCAGCTTAGAAATATCTCCCGCGCGAGTCTGTAAATGAGACCTGGTTCACTGCCGCATAGGCAGCTTAGAAACGCACAAGATCACCCTCAGGGCACATAGCCTTGTTCACTGCCGCATAGGCAGCTTAGAAATTATTCAGCGTCCTTGTAACCTGCTTTGATTCGTTCACTGCCGCATAGGCAGCTTAGAAAGCGTAATTTTATTAACACTCTTTCGGCCTTTGGTTCACTGCCGCATAGGCAGCTTAGAAAATACCCCGATGTGGTTTGTGAAATATGTTCTTGTTCACTGCCGCATAGGCAGCTTAGAAATACGAATTTTGTTAAGTGGGCTATAAAAAAATGTTCACTGCCGCATAGGCAGCTTAGAAAAAGCAGCAGCTACGCTCGGCTCTATCAAGACTGTTCACTGCCGCATAGGCAGCTTAGAAATCAATAGATGTCTCATGTCCTGCCGCCCACTGGTTCACTGCCGCATAGGCAGCTTAGAAAGGCAAAAACTGCAAATAAGAACCTTGTTAATTGTTCACTGCCGCATAGGCAGCTTAGAAATAAATTTAGGCGTTTCAATCTCTGTCTTGATAGTTCACTGCCGCATAGGCAGCTTAGAAAGGTGCCGAAAACTGACCGCAAAAAACGTATGCTGTTCACTGCCGCATAGGCAGCTTAGAAATACCGATGAATCGTCTGCATACTGTCCTGTATGTTCACTGCCGCATAGGCAGCTTAGAAAATTGATTAGATGAAGGCATTGCAAACCGTGAAGTTCACTGCCGCATAGGCAGCTTAGAAAGTTCAGCCTAGCTTTCTGTATGTTATCTATCCGTTCACTGCCGCATAGGCAGCTTAGAAAAGTTATCTAAATATCGAAGAAAACTAAAGAAAGTTCACTGCCGCATAGGCAGCTTAGAAAATGCAAGCTAAAAAAACTAGCCGAGAAATGGCGTTCACTGCCGCATAGGCAGCTTAGAAAACCAGCTGATTTTCTCAGCCACGTTTTTTGAGTGTTCACTGCCGCATAGGCAGCTTAGAAATAGATGCAGGGATACGAGCACTGTATGTGCCAGTTCACTGCCGCATAGGCAGCTTAGAAATATAATCAATATTGACCCGGCAACGGCACAACGTTCACTGCCGCATAGGCAGCTTAGAAAAGACTGGTAATAGTCTTGGGTCTCCTCTAGGGGTTCACTGCCGCATAGGCAGCTTAGAAAGCGGGCGTGGCAAAACTACACTCGGCCGATGTGTTCACTGCCGCATAGGCAGCTTAGAAAAGTACCTACACCGATAGCCTGTACTATCAGTAGTTCACTGCCGCATAGGCAGCTTAGAAATATCAAGAATTGCCAAAAAAATTAAACTATAAGTTTACTGCCGCATAGTGACCGAGAAAGGGGCGTGTCGCCCCCCATGCGGGGGCGTGGATTGAAACCGGTTTAGAGATGAAGGCAACCTTGCGGGAACGGAGATTTTATGAAGAAGGCACCTTCTAAAGATATGTCAAAGAAAGATGATATTAAATCTGAATATGATTTCTCAACTATGAAAGGGGAAGTACGAGGAAAATATTATAAAAAATATCGTGAAGGCAATAAGATAGAGATTAATCATGAGGGTGGCTCTAAATCTGTCCAATACTTTAAACTTGAGGATGGAGCAGTTATGTTAGAACCCGATGTAAGAGAATATTTTTCAGATTCAAAATCAGTCAATAAAGCGCTCAGGTCTATAATATTACTGCTCACACACCAATACCTGTTCTCCTTTGCTTATTGCACCGTGTGTTTTTGAACCCACTTCCAGATGGCAACGAATGTCTCGTTGCGGTTTACCTCATTAAAGTTCTCGTGAAAATTCTTGTCATGCATCATCAATGTCAGGAGACTCTCTGGGATTTTCTGAAGTGCCTGCTTGCTGGCATTAGCATCCGCCAGAGCGTCCTTACCCGCGAGTACAGCGAAGACAGGAAACCGTTCCCAGTTTTTGATATTATCAATCACCCATGATTGAGTCTTTTCGCTCTCAACACCCAGTTTGGCGGTTACCTTAGTGCCTCGCAGTCCTGCTGCCTCGTCTGCATAATGCCGTGCAGTGATCTTCTTGTCATGCGTGAGCTGGTCTGCCAATGATGGTGGTTTTATGGCAAAAGTAGGATGTACGGCTGCAATAAGCTTGGATATCTTCTGTACAACAGCAGGCACCTTGACCTTGTTCTTGAGCCACGGCGAAGAAATGACAAACCCTTTGATTTTCGTATTCTTGGCAGTGCTCAGGGCATACTTCATCGAAATGAGCGCTCCGTTTGAGTGCGAGAGCACAAAGATGGGCACACCGGGGTGCTTTTCATGCACCCACTCATGGAAGGCATGCAAATCGGCTACACTATCATCGTAGGAAGTGGTATGAAAGTACAGTCTGCCGCCCGGATTATACTGTGGATATGTCCCATGGTAGCGCAGATCAAATGCATATGTCGCTACACCCTTTTCCTTGAAAAAGAGCGCTGGTGTCACCCAGTCTCCTGCATGCGCCAACCCTCCATGTACTGCTATAAAAACAGCCTTAATATCCTTCTTGGGCAGCCAGGCATAGGTCATTAGTTTGGTATTGTCGTCTGGCCTAAAGACTTCTGTTTTTGTTTCACCAAAGCTCATATCTTACCTCCAAACTGGTAAAGTATACTCATCTCTTTAAAAAAATTATCTAATATTACTTGAAAATGTTTTTATAATCTTTCGCCTTGAATCATATACTTCCAATGTTTTTTATATATTAATATCAACTTACAAGAGAATCAGGTGTTAATCAATCAGCTTGAAACTGAATTTTCACTTCATTTTTTCTTAGAAAAAAGACAATGTCGGCGCCTTACCCTGTTCTTGAACCATGTCTGTTGAATAAATTATCGCAAGATGTCGGAAAAATATACAGTATAAGATTATCTAAAAGTATAAGTAATACAAGCATATGAAAAGCTGCGACGATATGAGCTGTCGGAATAATTTACATGTTTTCAATAACTATTTATCCCATATATTGATAATATGAATAAAACTGGTGATATGGGAATATGGAACGTATATTGCAAATATATTGTTCATGTTCTGGATTTCAATGAAGATCTTATAATTTATATTTATAATCAATTAAACATACAAGATTATCTTCAAGTTTTCAAACAAATGGAGGGTGACATGGAGTACCCGCTAAAGGTGTGTCTCCACTGCTCCCGGCAGACACAATAATTATGTCGGGAGCAATATAGCCTGTGAATCATGGTGTAGAATCTTTCAAAGATCTAAGTTCTACAGGTCAAGGAGGTACATTATATGAAAACGATAGCTAGGGTGTTATTTATGGTCGTATTTACAGTGGGATTTGCAACCATTGCATCTGCTAACCTGATAGAGAATCCAGGCTTTGAATGTTGGGCAAATGGTGTAGATGCTGCAAGCTGGAATGAATATGGGAATGTTTTGCTGGATGATGTTTATGCGCGAACCGGTGACTATTCAGCAGTACTGATCTATAACATAGAGCCGTTCGTGCACAGCGGCGTTGTTTCCAGTAAGTTTAATATTGCTGAAATGGGCACGTACCGGTACGGTTCATGGTTTCGTTTTACAAGCTTTGAGGATCCCATGTTAGAATACAATAACGACAGAGCCGGGGTCACAACCAATATTTATTTCTCTGCCGGTGGAGCAATCTACCCAAATCAGATTTACGATATCTCGGGCGCTCCGGGTATAGTATGGACAGAGTATGATGGGTTTTTTATGAGTAATTGGATCTTCATTGGGGGAACTTTTGAGATTTCTCAGGAGATTCTTAATGCAGAATTGAACATCTACCTCCAGGATTGGGACCCTATGCTTTCTGCTGTTGTTGTTGATGATGCCGTTGTTGAAAGGATTCCTGATGCACCGGTTCCCGAACCGGCAACCTTGATGCTTCTTGGGACCGCTCTAATAGGACTTGCAGGATTCAGAAAAACGATAACTAAATAATAAAGCATAATAAAATTATGTTAGAGGCAGCATTATCCAGAGATGCTGCCTCTTTTATCTCAGAATTATCCGTTGATCCGGTTTACAGGTTTCTCGAAAGGGTCTTCAAACCAGCGGAAGTAGTTTTCGGAGCAGTCTATACCTGATTGGATCAGTGCATTCTTTTTGTCATCGCTGAGTGCGAAATCCGTTGTGCCGATATCGAGCGTGTCTATATAGATAGTCCTCTGCCAGTCATCAGAATGGATATGCTGGTTTTCCTGGACCGACATAATAGCGCTTATCAGGGCCTTTGCATAATCCGTGAAATTCCTGATGGGCCTTTCTCTGGGTGGTTCGTCATACCTGAAAAGACCGATCTCTTCCTGTTTATCCAGACGCAAGCCAAGGGTCTGCCTGTTGAACACATAAGGGCTTCTGCCCGGCCTTTCCAGGGAAAACCGTGCTGATTCGCGGTTATAATAGCCTGTCGGCCTGGCCGCGTATGGTTCTTTTTCCATGTCGATGTATTTTTCACGGTCAAAGATTTTTATGGGATAGTTGAGTTCGACTCCGCCGTCCACGTAAACATCTTCCTGTGCACCGAAACGCACTGCTGCAAAGAAAAGCGGGATGGACATACTTATACGTACGGCCTGGGCGATACTCATGTCCGGATGGCGTTCCCTTGAAAAGACCTCAGCGTAACCAGTAGACAGGTTCGTTCCTGTTACGTAGAGATCAGGCAGGCCTGCACGGGCAAGATCGGCAAATGTCGCATCCTTCCTGTCGAGTTTATCGGCAATGATATCCCCGACCCATGTGGAGAAAAAGTCACCTTTATACCATCCGAACTCTTTTGCCAGGCGCCTTATGTCGCGTATCATCCCAAAGGAATCGTCCATGAACGTTTTGAAATCTGTCGAGCGAAGGATATCTTTCTGTTCATTAAGATCATAACCCAGTGCGTATACGAGAGCATTTATCGCACCGGCGCTTGTCCCGCCGACACGCCTGATGTTGTCCAGCAGGCTGCGGCCTTCGAGGATGCTCATTGCCCCTATGTACGCAATACCCTTTACACCGCCGCCTTCAAAAACCAGATTGCGAAATTGTATACCCATAGAAACCTCCTTAAAATACAATCGATGTTTTGCGGTAAATATCTTAGACATCTGTCGTAAAGTTTCAGGGGCGGCCTCTCAGGCGCAATCCGCTGGAACTTGACGACAGCTCAGTGTTTCTTTGCCCTGTTTTTTTTAACGCACACGTTTGCATGAAGTTTATACTGCAATCAGGCAAGGTCGAAACGATCCAGGTTCATCACCTTGTTCCATGCCGCTGCAAAATCGTGCAAGAATTTCTCCTGGGAGTCATCACATCCGTAGACTTCGGCCAGGGCCCTGAGTTGAGAGTTTGAACCGAAGATGAGGTCGACTCGTGTGCCTGTCCACCTGAGCTCACCGGTTGTGCGATCACGACCTTCGAACATGTCTTCGTCTTCAGGGGTTGCGTTCCACTCTGTGTCCATATCGAGGAGGTTCACAAAGAAGTCATTGGTGAGGGCCTCCGGGCGTCCGGTGAAGACGCCGAGCCGTGATTGTCCGAAGTTTGTATTCAAGACGCGCATGCCGCCGATGAGAACCGTCATCTCAGGAGCCCTCAGTGTTAAGAGTTGTGCGCGGTCAACCAGCATCTCCTCTGCCGATACAGCGTATTTGGTTTTGAGGTAGTTGCGGAACCCGTCTGCTGCCGGTTCGAGTGCGGCAAAGCTCGCCACGTCGGTCTGATCCTGCGATGCATCCGTGCGTCCCGGTGTGAAGGGTACGGCTATATCGTGGCCGGCATTCTTTGCTGCCTGCTCCACACCTGTGCATCCACCCAGCACAATCAAGTCTGCCATTGATAACCTCTTGCCGTCTGAGAGCGCGTTGTTAAACCCCTTTTGGATCGCCTCTAAGGTTTGCAGAATTTTTTTCAGTCGGGCCGGCTGGTTGACTTCCCAATCCCTTTGCGGCGCGAGACGAATGCGCGCCCCGTTTGCACCTCCACGCTTGTCTGAGCCACGAAACGTGGAGGCCGAAGCCCATGCGGTCGACACAAGTTCAGAAATTGACAGGTTTGATGCAAGGATCTTGGCCTTGAGGTCTGCTATGTCATGGCCGTCGATCAGCTTATGGTCGACTGCGGGAACAGGGTCCTGCCAGATCAGATCCTCAGACGGGACCTCCTCACCGAGATAGCGCGAGCGGGGCCCCATGTCACGGTGGGTAAGCTTGAACCACGCACGGGAAAATGCATCGGCGAATTCATCGGGATTCTGCCGGTAACGACGAGCGATCCGCTCAAAAATCGGGTCGAAGCGCAGAGAGAGGTCTGCCGTGGTCATCATCGGCCTGTGTTTTTTCGAAGGATCGTGCGCGTCAACCACCATGTCCTCTTCCTCCACGTCCTTGGCCAGCCACTGATGCGCACCTGCCGGGCTCTTGACCAGTTCCCACTCGTATTTGAACAGCACCTTCAGGTAACCCATGTCCCATCTGGTCGGGTTCGGTTTCCAGGCTCCCTCGAGGCCACTGCCGATTGTGTCGGGGCCCTTGCCGCTGCCGAAGCTGGTCTTCCATCCCAGGCCCTGTTCTTCAATGCCGGCGGCTTCGGGCTCAGGGCCGACCAGTGCGGCATCGCCCGCACCATGGCATTTGCCGAACGTGTGCCCCCCGGCGACAAGCGCGACGGTTTCTTCGTCATTCATGGCCATGCGCGCGAAGGTCTCACGAACGTCGCGACCCGAGGCAACAGGATCCGGGTTTCCGTTCGGCCCTTCCGGGTTAACATAGATCAGGCCCATCTGAACTGCGGCAAGAGGATTCTCGAGGTCCCTATCGCCGGAGTAGCGTTTGTCTTCAAGCCACTCGCTTTCGGTACCCCAGTAAATGTCCTCCTCGGGTTCCCAAATATCCTCACGTCCACCGCCAAAGCCGAAGGTCTTGAATCCCATAGACTCAAGCGCGCAGTTTCCGGCCAGGATCATAAGGTCGCCCCATGATATTTTCCTGCCGTATTTTTGTTTGATGGGCCAGAGCAGGCGGCGCGCCTTGTCGAGGTTTACATTGTCGGGCCAGCTGTTAAGCGGCGCAAAACGCTGTGTGCCGGATCCCGCTCCCCCTCGTCCGTCGCCGGCACGGTACGTGCCCGCGCTGTGCCATGCCATACGGATAAAGAGCGGGCCATAGTGACCGTAATCGGCCGGCCACCATTTCTTAGAATCCGTCATAAGCTCAAAGAGGTCCTTTTTTATGGCCTTAAGGTCGAGTTCTTTGAATTCATCAGCATAGTTAAACCCCTTGTCCATCGGGTTGCTCATGTGAGAGTTCTGATGCAGAATCTTGAGGTTCAACTGGTTCGGCCACCAGTCCCTTATCGACATGCCACTGCCGGCAACGGGTTTATTGGTTCTGCCCTTTTCCGGTCTTTTATTATCTTCATTCATAATACTACCTCCTTATTAAATTTCAATCTTTTGAGTATAAAGCCAACAATACCTATAATAATAGCCGAAACCTTGAATACAACCTTAGATATTTGTCACCAGGTGGGGATTTAATCCCCTAATCTTTTTAAAGTGAAAGGGTCTCGAACCAGGGACTGTGATTGATGAAACAACATTTTTTATTCGAACCGCAGGGTCGCATTATTCAACCTCATATGCACTGTTAAAGTCGCTATTATGCGACTGTTAAAATCTCTGCCTTATATTTTTATGAATAATATACCTCTGATTATCAATATATTATAGATAAAACATGAAATGGCATACAGTATGCATATATCAAAGGCGTATACAGGTCGACAATAAGATATACTGATAGATAAAGACCTGAAAGGAGAACAGACATGCCAAGAGGTGATGGAACAGGACCGCAAGGACAGGGTCCTATGTCAGGCAGAGGAATGGGACGGTGCTCGGAGGGAAAACCCTCTGAAAGATCAAATTCAATCCCATCTCAGACCCGGTCGGGTATACAAGGGGGCAGAGGCAATGCTGCCGGCATGGGAAGAGGCTCAACAGGAAAAGGCCTTGGTCAGGGAAAATCCAGAGGTCGAGGAAATAGATAAAAGGAAGGAGAAAGAATATGCCAGGAGGAAACGGAACAGGCCCGGATGGGATGGGGCCGATGACAGGAAGAGCTGCCGGCTACTGTGCCGGATATAACATGCCGGGGTATGCCAACGCCTTTCCAGGAAGAGGTTTTGGCGGCAGAGGCGGCCGCGGTGGTGGATGGGGCCGCAGGGGGGGATGGTCCGGCGCCCCTAACTACCAGGCACCTGCATATGGAGCAGCCCCATATGGAGCAGCTCCGTATAACCGGGAGCAAGAGCTTGATGCGTTAAAGGCACAGGCGCAATATCTTCAAAAAACATTGGAAGAGATCGGCAATAGGATTACAGAACTGGAAAAAAGCTGAAAGCGTGAACATGTATATCTTTTGGGAGATCCGGGTTTGGCCCGGATCTCCTTATATTTAATAAAACACTGTAATAAAGCATATATAAATTAAAGATTCAAGGGCGGTATAAAACCGTTATAGCCTTTATCGTGGATAAAGGCAATAAATCTGAAGAAGTACAGAAGGAGAACTTGTTTTATGATACTGACAATAGCCAGCGGAAAAGGCGGAACAGGTAAAACCACATTTGCAGTAAATTTTGCTTATGCACTTTCAAATGCAGGAGAACGGGTAAGGCTTCTTGATTGCGATGTGGAAGAACCTAATGATCACCTTTTTATAAATCCTGAATTTAATGAAGAAAGGCCCGTCACCGCATTAAAGCCGTTACTTGACCCGGAAAAATGCACTGGCTGTGGAAAATGCGCAGAGGCATGCAAATACAATGCAATAGCGGTTGTGAAAAAAAAAGTGCTTATCTTTAATGAACTCTGCCATTCATGCGGTGTCTGCACACACGTATGCCCCGAGGAAGCACTAACGGAAAGACCCGTTGCAATCGGGAAGACCCAGTCTGATAATAAGGCGGAAATCTTTTTCGCTCACGGCCTGCTGAATATCGGAGAGGCTCTGGCACCCAACGTCGTACGTGCCGTCAAGTCCTACATAGACCCGGATGCAATAAACATTATAGACGCATCTCCGGGAACTGCCTGTCCTGTTGTTGAGGCGACCGAAAGCGCGGATGTCGCTGTGCTCGTTACTGAGCCGACACCTTTTGGATTGAATGACCTGAAACTTGCCGCGGGATTGACACTACAACAGAAAGTGCCGACAGGGATACTGGTTAACCGGTCCGACGGAGAAGATACCATAATTGCAGAGTATGCCAGACAGACAGGTATCCCCATCATCGGACGGATTCCCTTTAAGCGTGATTATGCCGTAACATATTCATCAGGCGGCATCCTCGTAAAGGATTATCCTGAATTGAATACAACAATGCTCTCGATCTATGAGAAGATTAAGGAACTGCAAAAATCGAAATTACCGCCGATTCCGAAACAGGATGTTTTTTCAGTAGACGAAACAGCCGTACTTGCATTCCCTGTCGGGGATGCTGAAAATTTCAGAGAAATCACCATCATCAGTGGAAAGGGCGGAACCGGCAAGACGACAATCTCAGCGTCATTCTCGCAGCTGGCGGATTCAAAAGTCATTTCCGATAATGATGTCGACGCAGCTGACATGCATTTGCTGATCAGGCCGGTAATTATCGAAAGCCATGATTTTTCCGGCGGCATTAATGCAATTGTTGATCCAGAGAAATGTACGGCCTGCGGTCTGTGTTTTGATGCCTGTCATTTTAATGCCATCCGCGTTGACGGGCCGGCCAACAACGAACAGGAAAAGACATACCGCATTGACCCGCTCGCATGCGAGGGATGCGGATTATGCCCTATTGTCTGCCCGGTCGGTGCCATCTCAAGCGTACCCATGATCAATGGGCAGTGGTATGTTTCTTCCACTGATTACGGCCCAATGGTACATGCGCGTCTTGGCATTGCAGAAGAGAATTCCGGCAGACTTGTGAGCGAGGTGCGTAAAAACGCTGCTAATCTTGCAAGGACTCTCAAAATGAAGAGTATACTCGCTGACGGTCCTCCGGGAACCGGTTGTCCTGTTATAGCCTCTCTGTCAGGTACTGATATGGTTTTGATCATCACCGAACCGACAACATCAGGAGTTCATGACATGGAAAGGGTATTCCAGCTTACCAAGCATTTTCAGATCCCGGCCCGGGTAATTATCAACAAGGCCGATCTCAATGAACAACAGGCCTCCAGGATAGAAGATATATGTGAAGAGTATGGATCTCAGGTTGTCGGCAAGATTCCATTTGACCGCAATATAAATGATGCCCTGATGGCAGGAAAGACCATTGTTGAATACAAAAAAGGACCGGCATTTGAAGCAATAACATCAATCTGGAATAACATAAAAGATATGGTTTAAAAGACGGGCTTACTTTTTCGGCTTCCATTCGGATGCAAGCTTTTGGGCCCCGGCTACTTGTTCCGGGGTCATCTTTAGAGCTAATGCATCCCGTTTATTTAATGCGATCTGCTCTCCTTGAGCTGCAGAGAGGCAATACCACATATATGCCTGCACATAATTCTGAGGTACATTTTCACCTTTAACATACATCCTTCCAAGGTTGTATTGTGCACCGGCATCACCTTTTTCAGCAGCCTTTTTAAACCACTTGAATGCTTCATTATTGTTCTGCGGAACACCTTGCCCTTTATCAAACATCACCCCAAGGTTATATTGTGCCCCCACATCTCCTTGTTCAGCAAGTGTTTTGGCCTCTTTAAAAGCAGTCTCATAATCTCCTTTCTTGAGGGCTTCGTAGAAATCAGCCAGCACAGGGCATGTAAAGGCAAAGACAAATGCAGAAACAATGCATACAATTCTTTTCATGACATCCCCTCTAAGTTGAACTTTCTGGATTGATTTTAACAGAAATATATCTAAAAACATAACTCCAAATCAGCAATGTCCGGTTAAGAAATTGCATATAGAATAAGAAATAAAGTGGAGAAAAAATAGCGGATTAGGTCATTTTTTACTTGACAAATCAAAAAAGCTCCCGAAAAGGCGC
>Ga0272441_10000390_pt1 | contig 100533 bp, 98 predicted proteins | sample SSMProp6N_FD_193582 | JGI IMG/M metagenome (GOLD analysis project Ga0272441, IMG submission 193582) | Marine sediment archaeal communities from Little Sippewissett salt marsh, Falmouth, MA, United States - SSM-Prop-6N | ecosystem: Environmental > Aquatic > Marine > Wetlands > Sediment ...
AGTGGTGGACGGATGAATCCTGATGAATTTAAAAAACGCCGCAGAGAACGCATCGCCATACTGGTTGTCATCGCCGTCATCATCATTCTCACCTATATCGAGAGTCATCTTTCCACCATAGAGGTCCTCCTGCCGATATCCAACGAGGTGCTGATCTTCGGCCTGATCAATATCAATCTGATCCTTATCATCTTTCTTATCTTTCTGATCGCTCGAAATCTGACCAAGCTCATATTCGAACGGAGGCGGGGGATCCTGGGATCGAAACTGAGGACGAAACTTGTTGTCGCCTTTATGATCCTCTCTCTGATACCCACGGTCATCCTCTTCCTGGTTTCCATTCAGTTTCTCTCATACAGCATAGACAGCCGCTTTGATATAAAGATGGGCAGGGCGTTTAATCTGTCCCTTGAGGTTGCCCAGGATTACTATCAGAAGGTTTCCGATAACGCGAGGTACTATGCCCTCCAGATCGGGTCTGAGATAACGGACAACAAGCTGTATGAAAAAGAGCAGTCGGAGTATCTGAAGGCATTTTTGACCCAGCGGCAGAGGTATTTTAATCTCGGGTCCGTGGCCGTCCGCTTCGATAACAGGGATGAGGATCTCTTTCTCAAAGACCCGAACAACCCCGATATCCTCCCCCCCCGATTTTCACCCCGTGTCCTGGAAGATGCCTTCATGGGAAAGGACCTTTCCATCGTCAACTCCGTGGGAGGAGGGGACGTGATAAGCGGGATAGCCCCGCTCTACTCCAACTTCAGTCCCAAGGAGGTCATCGGGGTCATCGCCGTCAGTTATTATATCGACAAGGCCCTGATTGAAAAGATGTCTGTTATCTCCAGGACGTCTGAAGAGTACAAACAGCTGAAACTGTTAAAAAATCCGATAAAGATCAGTTATACCATTACGCTCTTTATCGTCACCCTCCTGATTATCTTCTCCTCAATGTGGTTCGGTCTCTTTCTGGCCAAGGGGATCACCGTCCCCGTACAGGAGCTTGCCGAGGCGACGCATGAGGTAGCCCACGGCAACCTTGATTACCATATCGATGTCCTGGCGGAGGATGAGATCGGGGTGCTGGCGGACTCTTTTAACCAGATGACGAAGGATCTGAAGGAGAGCAGCCTTGAACTGAGACAGGCCAACACTGATCTTGAACAACGCAGGAAATACATGGAGACGGTCCTTCGCAATGTCTCTGCCGGTGTTGTTTCCATAAACAGGGACAACGTAATCAGTACCATAAACCGGGCGGCGGAGAAGATGCTGGGCGTAGACGGTGAGGAGATCCTCAACAGGAGATATCATGATGTCCTGAAGCCCGAGCATATGGAGGTGGTCAAGGAGTTCCTCGAGGAGTTGCATGACACTGACAGTGGTCTTGTGGAGAGACAGATCCAGCTGATCGTCAAGGACAGCGTGATCGCGATCCTGGTGTCGGCAATAATCCTGAGAGACGACGACGGCAACTATATGGGGATCGTGGCCGTCTTCGAAGACATCACCCAGCTCCAGAAATCCGAGCGGATCGCCGCGTGGAGAGAGGCCGCCAAGAGAATAGCGCATGAGATAAAAAATCCCCTGACGCCCGTCAAGCTGAGCGCCGAGAGACTGCAGCGAAAGTACGGCGATAAGCTCGAGGGGAAGACGGACTCTGTCTTTCATGAATGCACGAAGACCATCATTGACCAAGTGGAAACCCTGAAAAACCTGGTCAATGAATTCTCGCAGTTCGCGAGAATGCCCGTGACGAATCCCTCCCCCAACGATCTGAATGCCGTTGTTGAGGATTCCGTCATCCTTTTCCAGGATGCCCACAAGGATATCGTGTTCGATTTCCGAAGAGATGCCGCTATCCCTCTCATCAATATCGATGCACAGCAGATAAAGAGGGCGATGATCAACCTCCTGGACAATGCGGTTGCGGCCGTTTCGGCGGTGGACCACGATGGAAGGGTTGAAATCAGCACCCAGTATGATAAGAATCACAGAAAGGTCAGGCTGGATGTCAGAGACAACGGTCTCGGGATCTCGCCGGAAGACAAGATGAGACTGTTTGAGCCGTACTTTTCAACGAAAAAGGCGGGTACGGGCCTTGGTCTCGTCATCGTGAGCTCCATCATATCCGATCATAATGGTTCCGTGAATGTGATCGACAACACGGAGGGGGGGACGATCGTGTCCATTGAACTGCCCGTAGCATAGGAGAGATATGAACGAGACGATACTGGTTGTGGATGATGAAGAGAGCATCTGTCAGTCCTTGAAGGGGGTTCTCTCGGATGAGGGCTACGAAGTTCTGACCGTGCAGAGCGGAGAGGAGTGCCTCGACATCATCGAGGAAGAGCTTCCCAGCCTTATCCTTCTGGATATATGGCTGCCGGGGATCGACGGCATCGAAACCCTGAAACGGATCAAGTCAAAGTACCCCCAGATGCAGGTCATCATGATATCCGGTCACGGAACGGTCGAGTCGGCGGTGACGACGACAAAACTGGGTGCCTTTGATTTTGTGGAGAAACCCCTCTCCCTTGACAAGACGGTCCTTGCCGTCAACCACGCCCTGGATATCGTACGTCTGGAGGAGGAGAACAGGCTCCTGAAGAACGGACACGGTCACGAGATCGATGGGGAGAGCAGGGCGATTATTGAGCTGCGGGAAATGATACAGATCATCTCGCCCACCAATGCATGGATCCTGATTATGGGTGAGAATGGTACGGGAAAGGAACTCGTCGCCCGGTCGATACACCGGCAGAGCGGCCGTTCCAGCAAGCCCTTCATAGAGGTAAATTGCGCCGCCATACCCGAAGAACTGATAGAGAGTGAGCTGTTCGGACACGAAAAGGGGGCCTTTACCGGGGCCACCGAGAAGAAACGGGGGAAGTTCGACCTTGCGAACAAGGGGACCATCTTTCTCGACGAGGTTGCCGATATGAGCCTGAAGGCCCAGGCGAAGATTCTCAGGATCCTCCAGGAGAAGAAGTTCGAAAGGGTGGGTGGAGCGCGGATCATCGATACCGACGTGCGGGTCTTGGCCGCGACCAATAAGGACCTGGAATACGAGATGGAGGAGGGACGGTTCAGGCAGGATCTCTACTATCGGCTGAACGTGATCCCCCTTGGAGTCCCCCCGCTGAGAGACCGGATAGAGGATGTTCCCCTCCTGGCCCGCCGGTTTGTCAGGGAGTTTTCGCACAAGGAGGCAAAGGCGGAAAAACAGATTGCCGATGATGCCCTCGCCGTGCTCATGGAGCATGCCTGGCCCGGCAATGTGCGGGAACTGAAAAATATCATGGAGCGGCTGGTGATCACGTCACCGTCGGACATTATCACTGCCGACGATATCCCGCCCCTGTCGAAGGACAATCACCGCTTCAGACAGCCTGACTCCTCCGGGGACGGGGATTCGTTCAAGGGGGCAAAAGAGGTGTTTGAGAAGGACTATATCGCCAAGAAACTCGCCGAGAACAAGTGGAACATCAAGAAGACGGCGGAGGCGATCGGTCTGGAGAGGAGCAATCTCCACAAGAAGATCAAGGCCTACGGGCTCGAAGAGATCAAAGAAAAGGGGTAGCCCATATCTTCCGCCCCTACGGTACGGTTCACCGGCAGGCCCCGTCGCAACCCCCCAACGGATTGTGTTCAATTGAATGTTATTCACTCGAATAGGGCGCCCCGCCGGGCATCTGACGTGGTCCCCCGGCACCGTCCCGTCCCGGCCGATGCCTCTGCCCTCCCTTCGGACGGCACGACCCTCACGCATCCCGATTGGTGGAAAGACGGCGTTTGATGTCGGACAGAGAAAAGCGATTGAAGGGGAGGAAGACCAGCCCCAGCGTTGCAATGGTGCCGATGGTCAGGAAGTGGAGGACGATGACATAGGGGAGGGCGTCGACCTTGTTGATCCCGAACAGTCCGAGGCCGAGGACGCAGAAAAAGTGCCAGTTCCCGACGAATCCGGGAGCGGTCGGTATGGCAATGCCCAGGATAACCACAACCAGAAGGACGAAAGCCGCCGACGGCGGAAGATCGAGATCGAATGCAAAGAAGAAAATATACATGACCGCCGCGTTGATCACCCAGATCACTATGGACAGAAAGACCAGGTAGCACGTCGATCTCCAGTGGGGGATGATCCTGAACCCGTCGATCAGACTGTCGAGCATGTTCGTCACTCTGAGCTGCCATCTTTCGGGAAATCTCCGCAGAAGGGGTGCGAGGAGGTTGAGCGATACCTCTCTCCTGAAGATGAGAAGGAGCATGATGCCCAGGAAGACAAGCGTTATGAGGAGAAACAGGAGACTGCCCCTGATCAGCCAGGGGGGGAGCGGCGTGAAGAGAACGACGATGAAGAACAGGGCAAGGATACTCAGGCCGTCAAAGACGCGTTCCACGAGGATGGTTCCGACTGCCGAGGACATGCTGACCCCGGTCTTTGTGCTGATGAGGTAGGGTCGGGCAAGCTCGCCGATCCGTGCGGGGATGGCTACCACGGCCAGAAACCCGACGCTGGTTACGGAGAAGAGTGAAAGCTGGTCGACGGCCATGAGGGGCTTCAGGATGATTCCCCACCGGTATGATCTGAGTATCTGTATGAGAACCACGAGCCCCAGCACCGGCGGGATGCACGAGATCTTTGCATGCCTCAGCCCGTCGGCGATTCCCCCCGGATCGACACCTCTGAAGGAGAGATACACAAAGAAAAGACCGACGGCAATCCCTACAAACAGTTTTTTCGCCATGGCATGAATGCTGTTCTTTGATCAGGGATCCGGGTCACCACGTGCCGGTCAGGAGCACCGCCTTCTGCTACTCAGACAGGTATCCTGCCACCTTGTCATGCAGACGTTGTGACGCAGATTTGTTTCCGATAATACCGACCCGTATCGATATCGTGGTCAGGTCTTTTGTCTTGTATTCGATAACGAAACGGACCTTCTCGCTATCTATAATGGCATGTATGGTTCCCTTGCTGATCTCTTTCTCAGGGAACACATCCGTTGCATTCATATAGGCCACGGTCTTCTCACAGGCGTTCCATGCCTTGTCAAAGGAATAGGGATAATCGGTCTTTAATTCTCCGGTTATATAAATGTATGCCCCCGATCCCCCGCCGACCGCGGCGCCTCCTACAACAGCGGGAGCACAACCCGCCAGCATGGAGGCGGTAACCAGCACAACCACACGTACCAAGCATTTTTTCATAACCGTATCCTCTTAACTTTCCGCTGTTTTTCGAATTCCCTTGCGTTTTATCCGTCCGGCCGCAACCGGCATCCGTTCGCGGGTGATGCCGACAGGGTGTCTGTGAAAACCTTTCTTGGCGTTTCTACCACATCTTTCCCCAATATCAAACCGGAAATGTTCGGGGAGGCGATGGTCTCCCCTCGTGCGCCTGGTATAAGGTGTGGGTATGCCAGTGGATGTTTCAGAGATTGTTCACCTTTTTCTTAGCGGTACCGCACGGCAGGGATGTTTTGCATTTTTCCTCTTCCGCCCGGGAGGGGGAAGGAAGGGACCCGAAAACCGAGGTGCACCCCGAATCCCCTTTGAAAATTATACGCTTTTAGTGTAAAAGACCCCGGATGAAGATACGACACACACCGTTTCTGATCATCTTTCTTGCGTTGATACTGTGGCCCGGGTGTCTGGATGCCCTTTCCGTAACCAGTTCGATCGACGGAGGAGCGGTGAGGATAGCCTCGGAATGTCGCAGGCCCTGCCAGGGAGAGATGGTCAAGGTATCCCTTGAATCTTCCGCCCCTCTCTCCGCCGCGCTGTCCTTTGACGGGAAACAATACCCGTTTGTCTCAGACAGGGACAGACTGAGACACTTCGCCCTGATAGCACTCGGGGTCGACATGAGGCCAGGGACCTACGATGCCGCTGTTCACCTCACATCTTCCCGTGGTACCTCCAAGGATATTCCCTTCAAACTTGCCGTATCCCGGGGAACATTTCCCTCAAAGAGGATACGGGTTGCCCGGCGCTTTACCAGTCCGAGCCCGGAGAATATGCGAAGGATACACAGGGAGCAGGAACTCCTCGGGCGCATATACGGGGCATCCGTCCCCGGCTGGCTGGGAGATGGAGGCTTTGTCATGCCGCTGGAAGGGAGGGTGACAGGCGTATTTGGTGAACGGAGGGTATTTAATGACAACGTTGTGTCACGTCATCGGGGGATCGATATCAGCTCGTCCCGGGGGACCCCCGTGAGGGCTTCCAATGCGGGAAAGGTTGTCCTGGCCCGGGATCTTTATTTTTCGGGGAACACCGTTATCATAAACCACGGGATCGGCCTCTTCTCCATCTACTGTCATCTGTCGAAGGCCGGCATCCGGGAAGGTATCGTTGTCGATAAAGGAGAGATTATCGGTTACACCGGTTCAACCGGGAGGTCCACCGGACCTCACCTGCACTGGGGAATGAGACTGGCCGATGTGTATACCGATCCCCGATCCATGATGCATCTTTCACTTGATTGAAAAAACAGGTCCGCCCTTTGATCGTGTCCTATGACCTGGCCGGCACGATCCCGTCAAAGCACTGCAGACACAAACTCTTCCGGGGGATGAGGAGGGATGCCACAAAGGCATCCATGGTATTGAACTTGACAGAGTCTGCGCCGATCGTTCGGGCGACCCATGCCTCCAAGTCCACCAATTGCTCTATCGACAGGATGTCGCCCGCGGTAATGTGTTTTCGCGCAAGCAGTTCTCCTTCGGACCGGGTGGAGATTCCGAAGGCACAGGGATGCATGAGGGGCGGACAGGCGACCCGTACATGGATCTCTTTCGCTCCCGCCTTTTTAAGGTCCTTTACCTTATTGAGGATCTGTGTCCCCCGGACGATTGAATCATCGCAGAGGACGACATTTTTCCCTTTTACGTAGGGGAGAACGGACAGCTTGCGCTTGGCCATCTTTTCACGGGCAACCTGGGTGATCTGGGTATAACTGCGGTCGGCGTACCGGTTGTAGAGAAACACATCCTGATAGCTGATTCCCGACCGCCGGTGGTATCCGAGGGCATGTCCGACACCCGACATAGGGACGGGCGCGACGATATCCGCGGCGATGCCCCCTTCGTCAATATCCCGCTGGGCGAGACTCTCTCCGAGGTTGTTACGCGCCTCCTGTACGGAAACGCCGTCTATGATGGAATCGATGCTCGCGGTATATGCCCACTCAAAGGCGCAGTGTGCCGTGCGGGGAGAGTCGATCTGCCCTGCCGTCTGAATTCCCGTATCGTTGATAAGGACAATCTCCCCGGGGGCCACGTCCCGGATGATCTCCATCTCCATATTCTGGATGGCCCGCGATTCGGAACTGACCACCGAGCGCTCGGAATCTCCGCCGAGAATGAGCGGGCGGAAACCGTAGGTGTCTCTGGATGCGTAAATACCTTCCCCGGTCAGGACCACGAGGGAATAAGAACCCTCGACCTTTTCCGAGAGCGCCGATATGCCGCGGACGATGTCCCCTTCGCCCTCTTCGATAATGATTTTGGAGATGATCTCGATGTCGTACCCCTTGTAAAACGATTTGCCCCGGTTCATCATGTCTTCCAAGAGGGCATCGGCGTTGATCACGTTGCCGCTGAAGGCGATCGAAATCTCACCGGCACGGGTCAGCCATTTCATGGGCTGACGGTCCCTCAGGCTTACGTGGCCGATCCCCCACGTGCCCGTCAGGCTCCGCAGCTCTTCACCCGTGAACAGATTGGTGACCCTGCCATGATGGGTTATGTGGTTGATCTCGGTGTCAAAGGTGGAGATGCCGCAGTATTCCTGCCCCCGGTGCTGGAGGAAGTCCAGCCCCTGGTAGATGTCATCCACGCAGGCCTTCTTTGAATATATGCCGAAGACACCGCAATTTTCCTGTATGAATTTCATGGCCTGGTCCTTTCCCCTGCCGTTGGATTTTGAATGGTGAACCCTCAGCCGAAGGAGCCGCCGATCGGCACGGTGAAGTCTTTACGAGCCATCCCGATGCACCGCTGGGGATTCAAATAGCGTCAATCCATGTCCGCATGGTAACTCTGGAGAGACTTCACGCGGCCGTGGTCTTTCCGTATGGCGGAGATCCCCCTGACGGCGGCGAGAGCCGCGGCTGCGGTCGTGATATAGGGGACCTTGTATTTGATGGCGGTCTTTCTGATGTATGAGTCGTCATACTTGCTCATCCTGCCGCTCGGCGTGTTGATCACCAGCTGGACCTCACGGTTTTTTATCCCATCGGTTATGTTGGGACGGCCCTCGTGCATCTTGAGTATCAACTCCGAGGAGATCCCGTGCTCCGTCAGAAAACGGTTGCTTCCCTTGGTGGCCTTCAGCTTGAAGCCGAGTTTCTCGAACTCCCGTGCCACATCGAGAATGGCACCCTTGTCGTCGTCATACGCGGTGATCAGTACGGTTCCTTCTTCGGGGAGGACCTGACCGGTCGCCTCCTGCGCCTTGAAGAATGCCAGACCGAAGGAATCAGCCATTCCCAGGACTTCGCCCGTCGACCGCATCTCCGGGCCCAAAAGGGGGTCGACCTCCGGGAACATGTTAAAGGGGAAAACGGCCTCCTTGACGCCGAAGTGGCGGATGTCTCCCCTCTCGAGATTGAGATCGTTCAGCTTTTTGCCTAGCATCAGCTGCGTGGCGATCCGGGCCATCGATATGTTGCAGACCTTTGAGACCAGCGGGACCGTCCGCGATGCCCGCGGGTTCGCCTCAAGGATGTAGACGACATCATCCATGATGGCGTACTGAATGTTCATCAGACCTACCACGTTCAGTTCCCGGGCGATCTTTTGTGTGTATTCGGAGATGGTAGCTGTCGTGGCCTCCGACAGGCTGACGGGAGGAATGGCACACGCTGAGTCTCCCGAATGGACGCCGGCAAGCTCGATATGCTCCATGATCGACGGGATGAAGACATCCGTCCCGTCGGAGATGGCGTCGGCCTCCACCTCAATGGCATTCTCAAGAAATTTGTCGATCAGAACGGGCCTCTCGGGGGTGACATCGACAGCGGCCGCGAGGTAGCGTTTCAGCATCTCCTCGTCGTGAACTACCTCCATCCCGCGCCCTCCCAGGACATACGACGGCCTCACCATCAGCGGGTAGCCTATCTTCTGTGCAATATCGAGGGCCTCTTCCAGTGTGCTCGCCATCCCCGATTCCGGCTCGGGTATCCCCAGCTTCTCCATCACCTTCCTGAATCGGTCCCGGTCTTCCGCCAGATCGATCATCTCCGGTGAGGTTCCGATGATCTTCACCCCCGCGGCGGCAAGCTCACCGGCGATATTCAGGGGGGTCTGCCCTCCGAACTGCACGATGATTCCCTCCGGCTTCTCCTTCTCGTAGATGCTCAGGACATCTTCCACGGTCAGGGGTTCAAAGTAGAGCTTGTCCGAGGTATCGTAGTCCGTCGATACCGTCTCCGGATTGCAGTTTACCATGATCGCCTCAAGACCCTCATCCTTGATGGCGAAAGCGGCGTGCACGCAGCAGTAATCAAACTCGATTCCCTGCCCGATACGGTTCGGGCCCCCGCCGAGAACGATGATCTTGCGCCGGTCGGTCGACGGCACCTTGTCCGGGGCGTTGTAGGTTGAAAAATAGTATGCAGCGTCCTCGACGCCGCTGACGGGTACCGGCTCCCACCCTTCTGTGATACCCAACGCAATGCGTTGTCTACGAATCTCTTCTTCTTTGATAGTGAGCAGCTTCGCGAGATACCGGTCGGCGAAGCCGTCCTCCTTCGCCCGGACCAGCAGATCGTCCGGCAGGCTGCCGCCCGTGCAACGGAGGATCTCTTCCTCCAGCTCGACCAGTTCCTTCATCTGTTCGATGAACCATGCCTTGATGTGGGTCTTCGCGTGGATCTCTTCCACGTGTGCCCCCTTACGCAGGGCCTCGTACATGATAAACTGCCGCTCGCTCGTCGGCTTGGAGAGGAGTCCCATCAGCTCATCGAGCGGTCTTTCATGAAAGCCCTTCGCAAAACCGAGACCGTAGCGACTGATCTCCAGAGACCGGATCGCCTTCTGGAGGGCCTCCTTGTATGTCTTGCCGATACTCATGACCTCCCCGACGGCGCGCATCTGCGTCCCGAGTTCGTCGACGGCCCCCTCGAATTTTTCGAAGGCCCACCTCGCGAACTTGACAACGACATAATCGCCAGAGGGGGTATACCGGTCCAGGGTTCCCTCCCTCCAGTACGGTATCTCATCCAGTGTCAGCCCGGCCGCCAGCATCGATGAGATGAGGGCGATGGGGAATCCGGTCGCCTTGGATGCCAGGGCGGAGGAGCGGGATGTCCGCGGGTTGATCTCTATGACGACGACCCGTCCGGTCTCCGGATTGTGGGCGAACTGCACGTTCGTCCCCCCGATCACCTGGATGGCCTCGACGATATCGTAGGAATATTTCTGGAGGCGTTCCTGCAGTTCAGGGGAGATCGTCATCATGGGCGCCGTGCAGAATGAATCTCCGGTATGGACGCCCATCGCGTCGACGTTCTCTATGAAACAGACGGTGATCATCTGGTTCTTGGCGTCCCGGACGACCTCCAGTTCCAGCTCTTCCCACCCCAGGACGGATTCCTCGATGAGGATCTGGCCGATCAGGCTCGCCGCGATCCCCCTGCCGGCGACGGTCTGAAGCTCCTCCTTGTTGTAGACCAGGCCGCCTCCGGTCCCTCCCATGGTGTACGCCGGGCGGATAACCACGGGGTATCCCAACTCTTCGGCGATCTCTTCGGCTTCTTCTACGTTGTAGGCGGGCTTGCTCTTCGGCATCTCGATCCCGAGGCTGTCCATCGTTTCCTTGAAGGCGATGCGGTCCTCGCCCCGTTCGATCGCATCGACGTTAACGCCGATGATCTCCACCCCGTACTTGTCGAGGACTCCTCCCCTCGCGAGTTCCGATGTCAGATTGAGGCCCGACTGCCCGCCCAGATTGGGGAGGATCGCGTCGGGACGCTCTTTCTCGATGATCTCTTCCAGATATCGCGCGTTCAAAGGCTCGACGTAGGTCACATCAGCCGTTCCGGGGTCGGTCATGATGGTGGCTGGATTGGAATTGACCAGGACAATCTCATATCCCAGCTTCTTGAGGGCCTTGCAGGCCTGTGTCCCTGAATAGTCAAACTCACAGGCCTGCCCGATGATGATGGGTCCTGACCCTATGATCAGTATTTTCTGTATATCCGTGCGTGCGGGCATATGGTGTATCCTTCCCCTGATATTCTGTTTTGATGAAATGTTTGTAAGGCGCAGCGAGTATAGAAAACCCGCCCTGCCCTGTCAAGGTGTAAATAGTGTTCCCGCGGCGGAGGGAGAAAGGATTGTCAGCCCCGGCATCATCGGCTTCGGGAAGGTCTGATTTTCTCCTTAATCCTTGCGGTGAAAGTAAGGAGGTCCTCGAGGATCAGGTAAAGGCTTGGGATGAGAAGGAGGGTGATGACCGTCGCGAAGAGGACCCCGTAGCCGAGGCTAACCGCCATGGGGATCAGGAACTTCGCTTGGAGGCTCCGCTCCAGGATGATCGGTATCAACCCCGCGAAGGTGGTAAGTGAGGTGAGGATAACGGCCCTGAATCGCAGGACCCCCGCCTGTGTGACTGCGTCGTGCGCATCGGAGCCTTCCTTTCGAAGCCGGTTCGTCGCGTGAATAAGGACCAGCGAGTCGTTGACGACAACGCCCGCCAGCCCCACAATTCCGAAGAGACTGATGAAGGTGATATCGAACCCCATAATGAGATGTCCCACAACGGCCCCGACGATACCGAACGGGATCGCCATCATGACAACAAAGGGCTGGGTGAACGATCGGAAGGGAACGGCCAGCAGCGCGTAGATACAGAAGAGAGCAAACAGAAAACCCGTCTTGACATCGCCCAGGGATTCCTTCTGTTCCTTCCCCTCTCCTTCCATCGAATATCGCAGGCCAGGATAGCGGTAGGTAAGATCCGGCAGGAATTTCTTCTCGATGGTCTGTCTCACCTCATTGGCGTTGGTGACCGTTTCATCCACGTCGGCATAAACCTTGATGACACGCCGTCTCTGGGCGTGTTCGATAGAAACGTACCCCTGTTTCATCGTCACATCGGCCAGTATGCTGAGGGGGACCTCCGATCCGTCGGCGGTGCGGATCCGCATCTCTTCAACATGCCCGGGAGACCGTCGCTCCCGTTCGGGGTAGCGGACCATGACCTTGACTTCATCCTTGTCCCGCTGCATCCGGAGGGCTTCGGCGCCGTAGAAGGCGTGCCGCACCTGCGTGGCGATATCGTTGAGGGTCACCCCCATACTCCGGGCGGTCGGTTTCAGATTGAGCTGCATTTCCTGTTTCCCCGGCAGAAAGCTGTCACTGATATCGTAGACGCCGGGGTAGCTCTTCAGTTCCTCCTTCAGCTCCTCGGCGGCCGCAAGGAGCCCCTCGTGTTCATCCAGTGACAGGTGAACCTCGATCGATTTCCCCGCGCTATGCAGGACACTCTTGAAGGTGACCGATTCGATGCCCGGGATCGTCCCCGCGTTCTGGCGCCAGAGCGCCGCAAGCCTTGCCGTGCTTGTCTTCCGCTTTTCTCCCTCCAGGACCTGTATCCAGATGTGGGCGAGGTGTGCCCCCGTATCGGCCAGCCCCCCGCGCTCGTCCACCTGTGCACCGATCAGGGAGAAGCTGTGTTCAAAGAGGGGGGCCGGACCGGGATGCTCCCGGTCCGTATCCGCCAGGGTTTTCCGGGCGGTCTCCACCAGGTATCCGACCACATCGGCCGTCTCCTCCAGGGGGGTCCCCGCGGGCATGGTGAGCGAACACTCCAGTATATCGCCCTCTACCTTTGGAAAGAAGGTGAAGCCGACGATACCGCCCCGGATGATCCCGAAGGTTATAAAGAGCAGGGCAATCCCCATGGCCACCGTGGCGTACCGCCACCTCGCACAGAAGTCGACCGCCCTCCGGTAGGGGCCGTTGATAAAGGAACGAAGGCGGCGCGCCGTCCATTTTTCCTTCCGGTTCCCATCATCCGTCCGGGGCGGGGCATGCTTCCCCCCGGACAGATGAGACGGGAGGATGAAAAGCGACTCGATCAGAGATCCGAAGAGGACAACCATGATCACGATCGGTATGTTGCGCATCAGCTTTCCCATCATGCCTGTCGCTATCAGAAGCGGGGCGAAGGCCGCCATCGTGGTGAGGATGGAGAAGATGACCGGGTGTCCCACCTCAAGGGCACCCTGGGTTGCCGCCTCCAGAGGGGGCAACCCCTCCTCCTGTTTTCGGAATATGTTTTCCCCGATGATAATGGCGTCGTCAACCACGATCCCCAGGACCATGATGAAGGCGAACAGAGAGATCATGTTGATCGTCACGTCCAGAAAGGGGAGTGCGGCCAGCCCTGCCAGGAAGGATATGGGAATCCCGAGGGTCACCCAGAACGAGAGCCGCGCGTTGAGAAACGACCCGAGTATGAGAATCACGAGTACCAGGCCGATGGCCATGTTCTTGAGCAGAAGCTGGAGGCGGCTGTGCAGGATCTCCGACATATCGGCGAAGAAGGCGATGTCGACTCCCGTGGGGAGGGAGGGCTCGACATCGGTGACGTACTGTTTGACCTTTCGGGCGACATCGAGGGCGCTCTGGTCGGCTACGCGAAAAACCTCGATCATGATTGCGGGTTTGCCCTGAAAGCGTGCGAAGATATCGACATCCTCGAAGCCGTCACTGAGGGTCGCGATCTGGTCGAGCGTCACCTTACTGCCGTCGGCGTGGGTAATGACGGCGATATCGGCGAATTCGTCGGCGTAGTACCGTCTCCCCTTGGTGCGGATCAGTATCTCGCCGCCTCTTGCCTTGACGCTTCCCGCTGGGAGATCGAGACTTGCCCGTCTGACGGCGTCGGCTACCCGGCCCAGGGTCAGACCGTACCGGCGCAGAGTCTCCTCCGAGATTTCGATATGGACCTCCTCATTGCGCGTGCCCAGAACATCTGCCGAGGTGACACCCGGCAGGTTGGTAATATCGTCTTTGGCCTTTTCGGCGAGATACTTGAGGGTCGCATCCTGGACATCACCGTAAACGGCAACGTCGATTACCTGTACCCGCTGAACGACCTCCCGGACGACGGGCTTTTCCGCCTCCTCCGGGAATGTGGTGATACGATCGACCTCGGCCTTTACCTCATCGAGGAGCTCTTGGATATCCCATCCCTTGATCACCTCAACGATGACGATGCTGATCCCCTCTTTTGACGTGGAGTCGATGCGCTTGATCCCGGACAGCCCGGCCACCCGTTCCTCTATCCGTCGGCTGATTGCTTCTTCCACCTCAGCGGGCGAGGCCCCCAGGTATTCGGTGGTTATGGAGATCCGATCAAGGGAAGTCTCGGGGAATACCTCCAGCTTGATGGAAAAGAGCGTGAAGATTCCGGCTATGACCAGAAAGAGCATGAGCAGATTCGCCGCGACGTGATTTCCGGCAAACCAGGAAATGGCTCCCTTCATTATTCGCTTTCCTCCATCGTCGCCCGGACGGTCATACCGTCCGTCGGGGCCTTGAGGGTTGAAAAGACGACTGTCTCGCCGTCCTCAAGGCCGGATTCGATGACAACCGCTTCTCCCTGATACCGGGCGATCCTGACCGTCCGGAAGTGAAGAATACCCTTATCATCCACGGTCCACACGATATCCCCATGACGCAGGGCGCCCCGCGGGATGACTGCCGCGTCGGGGAGCACCCGCCCCGTGATGTCGACGGTTACGAAGAGGCCGATTGCAAGGGGCGGCTTTGTTGCGTACGGCCTGTCGATCCTCACGATGACAGTTACCATCCTGGTCTTTTCATCCACCTTCCCCTCGGCACGGACGATTTCCCCCGAAAAGGTCATCTCACGCCCCGCAATCTTGGCATGGACGGTGGCGGGTGATCCGGACGTACCGGTCGTCGTGAACCCGGGGACATCGAACCAGAAGAGGTCCTTGTCCTCCAGCGGTACGGGGATCTCCACCGCCTCGGTGGAAAAGAGGGTCGCCAGGACCTGTCCCGGTGTCACATACTGACCCGCGTCGATATACTTTTTGCTGACGCGGCCATCGAAGGGAGCCTTCAGGGTGGCCCTCCCGCGGTTCAGGAGGGCCTTTTCCAAATCGGCACGGCTTGCCTCGAGCCGGGCCCGAGCCGCCTCAAGCTGCGGTGTTTTGGCCACCAGGGGCGGCGGCTCTTCGACGGGGGCGGTGCCGGTGCCCGCGTAGTGACTCCGCCACTCTTCCCGCGCCACCGCGGCCTCCTGCTGAATAATTTCCAGATTGCTCTCCGCATCCTTCACCTGTGCCTTCGCCAGGGTGACGGCCAGTTCATAGTCGACGGGATCGATTGCGATCAGTGTTTGTCCCCTGGTGAATTCCCCGCCACTGGCCAGGGCGGGGGAGATACGGACGATCTTGCCGCCGACCTGCGGGACGAGGCTGATCTCCCTCAGCGGGTTGACCGTTCCCTCGCCCCGGATCGTGATGGCCTGCGGTCCCGTTGTGACCTTTATCACGCGGACCATAGGCACCGGGACGGAGGGCTCTACCTTCTCAAGTCCGGATCTGCTCGCCGCCAGTGCACCCATGATGATAATACCCGCGACGACGATTCCCACGCTCACGATGATATGGATGCGACGTTTCTTCTTTCGATTCATGGTCTCTTCCTTGGAAGATTGGTTTTCAGTCATCGGTTGTCCGTTCCCTTTCACTCATTCTATCCCCCGCTTGTTTACCCTGCGGGTCTCCCCATCCGCCCCCCAAGGCGCGGTGCAGAGTGACCCGGTTGCTGAGGATGGCCAGTTCGACCAGGACCAGGTTTTCTTCGGCCTGAAAGCGGGCCTGCTGTGCGTCGAGGACGGTGAGGTAGCTGGCCAGCCCCCGTTCGTACCGGTTCTCGGCCACCCTCTGTGTCGCCCGCGCTTCGGCTACGAAGGTCAGCACCTTTTCTCTCTTTTCTATTTGTTCTTTTCGTGTCAGGAGGGCCCGCTCCACTTCGGAGAAGGCGGAGAGGACGGTCTTGGCATAGTCGGCCATGCCCTGTCGAAACTGTGCCTCTGCGGCGCGCTGTCCGGCCTTGAGCTTCCCTGCGTTAAAGAGGGGATGAAGTACGCCGAAGGTGACATTCCATATGTGACTTTCCGGTATGAACAGTTGATCGAGCTCGCTGCTGGAATAGCCCAAACTCCCCGTCAGCGTTATCGCGGGGAAACGGCTGGCCTTGGCGATGCCGATCTTGGCATTCAGTGCCCGCAGGGCTGCCTCGGCTGCCCTGATGTCGGGTCTGCGCAGGAGGAGGTCGGAAGGCAGCCCCGCCGGCACGGGGGTGGGAAGGGTGAAATAGTCCTCTGGTTGCGGACGGGCCGATCGGGTCTCCGGATACTGCCCCGTAAGGACGGCCAACGTCTGTTGTCCGATGCCGAGATCCTGCCGGAGCGAGGGGAGGGATGCCTCCGCCTGGGCGAGGGCGCGCCGTGCCTGCCTCAGGTCGAGGATGGAGGCTACCCCCCGCCGGTACCTCCGCTCGACGAATGAAAGGTTTCGGCGGTAACTCTCTATGCTCCGCCCGGCTATCTGTATCCTCCGTTCCAGGGATTCGATCTGAAAGTATACCGTTATTGCCTCGGATATGACGGTCTGGGCGGCCGTTCGGGCATTCTCCTCCGTCTTGAAAAGGGTTGCCAGGGCGGCCTCTTCGGCCCGGGCCAGACGCCCCCAGAGGTCGATCTCGAAGGATGCCGGCAGGGAAAGAGCGTATGCGTCTGCCTCGCTACCTGTTCCCAAGTATGTGCTGCGCTGCCGACCCGCCGTACCCTTTAGATGGAGAGTGGGAAAACGATCCGCCCGTGACTGGACGAAATAGGACCGAAGCTCCGAGATCGCGGCCAGGGCCTTTTTGATGTCCAGGTTGTTTGACAGGACCCCCTCTACTAGGCGATTCAGGTCGGGATCATTGAAGCCTGTCCACCACCGGTCGGCAGGCTTTCCCGCGCCGTCTCCGGAGGTGACCTGCTGATACGATTCCCTGACCTGCGGCCCCATGTCGGGTCGTGTAAAATCGGGTCCCATCTTTACGCACCCCGTAAGGGCGACCACGACAGAGAGGGCCATAATCAGGGAAGGTGCCCTGCGCTTCACCGCGTTTCCTCCTTCAGGGGCATGCCGGAGAGAGAAAACTGAACGATGTGCCGGACCAGCCGGTTCTTGAACGGCTCGTCGTAGGCATACCCGATGATCCTCGATACCGGAACCCTGGCAAAATTGAAGTAGATAACAAGTGCGATAATACTTATGATGTTGAGAATCGCCTGCTCCTCGTCCACCGTATCCGATAGAAAGGGCCTCAGTCGCTGTCCCAGCGTTTTAAAGAAGGGACGCATCGTCTCCGCCGCCACCATGTCAAAGGCATCGGTTGGTTTGATCAGTTCACGGGTCATGAGCTGGAAATGGTACAGGCGTTCTTCGTCCGTCAGGGGGCCCTTGATAAAGGCCTCGGCCAGGGACTGGATGACGGATGAACATGATGTTTCGTCGCGGCCGGCGAGGTTTTCCTCAAAACAGGTGAGGATGCGCTGCGCCCTGGACATCCAGCGTTCGCGAAACATGTGCCGGTAGAGGGCCCTCTTATTCCCGAAGTGATAATTGACCGCGGCAAGGTTGCAGTGCGCGGCGGTGGTGATTTCCCGCACGCTCACCGAATCGTAGCCCTTCTGGGCGAACAGCATTTCGGCGACCTTCAACAGGCGGTCCCGGGTTGAGGTGTTTTTCTTGTTCGGCGGCACGATTCTCGCTCCCTCCCGTTAAAAACGTTTGTATCAAACGAACGTTTGAATGTCAACGTATTTCTGCGAACGGTCAGGCGATGCTCCGCCACCTGTTCCCCGATCGGGAACAGGCGGATGGTGTATCGGGATGAGCAGTGGTCCCCTTGTGAGGTTTTCCGGATATCGTTACGAATTATCGAGTATGACCAGCGCATCGACGGCGATCGGCTGATCTCCCGAGATGATGACGGGATTGATATCTATCTCTGCGATCTGGTCATATTCATCGCCGAGTCTGCCGATTCCCACGAGTGCCTTAACGAGGGCTTTTTTGTCGACGGCGGGGCTTCCGCGGAATTCATCGAGCAGTTTTTTGGTTTTTATCTCTTCGATCATCTCCATGGCGTCGATCTCGGAGATAGGAGCTACCCTGAAGCTGACATCGTTCAGGACCTCCGTGAATATCCCTCCCAGACCGAACATAACGCACGGACCGAACTGGGGATCACGGGTGAGACCGATGACGAATTCGCGGTCCCCCTTGATCATCTCCTGCACCAGCACGCCGTCGAGCTCGGCACCGGCCGCGGTGATCTCGTCGTATGCCCGTTCCACATCGCTGTTGCTGCCGAGATTCAGTTTGACCATCCCCATCTCCGTCTTGTGGGTCACCGTGCTTGAGCACCCCTTCAGAACGACCGGGAATCCGATCTCTTCGGCCAGCTTCACGGCTTCATCCTTCGAGCCCGCGAGACCTTCCTTCGTTATCGCAACCCCGGCCGACGCGACGACACGCTTCGAATCATACTCGGACAGGGCCTTCTGATTTCTGTCGATCGCTCTCTGCAATATCTCTTTCATCGTGTCTTATCTCCCTTTCAATGAACCACGGCGGTACAGACCGCCGCGCCACAGTGTATGATAGTATCTTATTCCCCCAGGCCTAACTTCTTTGTCGCCTCTTCGATTCCGCCGAGAACCGATTCGTCTTCGATCGTTGAGGGAACAGTGTAGGCTTCGCCGTTAGCGATCTTGCGCATCGTTGCCCTCAGTATCTTGCCGGAGCGGGTCTTGGGCAGGGCCTTGACGATCGCGCACTGCTTGAAGCAGGCAACAGCCCCGATATCCGACCGTACCATCTGTACCAGCTCCTTGGCGATGTCATCCGGGTCGCGGTCAACCCCCGTCTTCAAGACGGCGAACCCGACCGGGATCTGACCCTTGAGCTGCTCATTCGCTCCGAGGACGGCGCATTCCGCCACGTCCTTGTGCTTTGCCACTACCTCTTCCATGGCGCCGGTGGAGAGCCGGTGCCCCGCGACATTGATGACGTCATCGATGCGCCCCATGATAAAGAGATACCCGTCTTCGTCTACATACCCTCCGTCACCGGTCACATAGAATCCCGGTATCTCGGTTACATATTCGAGGAATCGTTTGTCGTCGTTCCACAGGGTCGGCAGGCACCCCGGGGGGAGGGGAAGTTTGATCGCTATGATGCCGTCCTCTCCGGCGGGGAGTTCGTTCCCCTCGGAATCCACGATCTGGACGTTGTAACCGGGGACGGCTTTTGTCGGAGATCCCGCTTTGACAGGAAAGGGTTTGATCCCCATACAGTTTGCGGCAATACCCCACCCCGTTTCCGTCTGCCACCAGTGGTCGATGACCGGTATCTTCAACATGTCGGATGCCCAGTGATAAGTGTCGGGATCGAGCCGTTCGCCAGCAAGAAAAAGATACCGCAGGGCGGTGATATCATATTTCTTCAGGTATTCGGCTTCCGGATCCTCCTTTTTGATGGCGCGAAATGCCGTGGGGGCCGTGAACAGGACGGAGACGCCATGCTGGGAGATGACCCGCCAGAATGCCCCGGGGTCGGGGGTCCCGACCGGTTTCCCCTCGTATACGATCGTTGTGCAGCCTGCCAGGAGGGGGGCGTACACGATGTACGAATGACCGACGACCCATCCCACGTCGGATGCCGCCCAGTAGACCTCACCCGGCTGTACGCCGTAGAGGTATTTCATCGACCATTTCAGGGCGACGGCGTGGCCGCCGTTGTCGCGCATGACCCCCTTCGGTTTGCCGGTTGTCCCGGATGTATAGAGGATGTACAGGGGGTCCGTCGCCGTCACGGCGACGCAGTCCGCCGGCTGTGCCGTATTCATCAATGTTTCCCAGTCGAAATCCCGGCCCGAGACAAGGTCTGCCTCGATCTGGGGGCGCTGGAAGATAACGCATTTCTCCGGTTTGTGATCGGATATCTCGATTGCCTCATCCAGGAGCGGTTTGTAGGGGAGGACCTTTTTCCCTTCGATGCCGCAGGATGCGGAGACGATGACCTTCGGTTTTGCGTCGTCGATCCGGATGGCCAGTTCATTGGGGGCAAACCCCCCGAACACCACGGAGTGCACCGCACCGATCCTCGCGCAGGCGAGCATGGCAACCGGGGCCTCCGGGATCATCGGCATGTAGATGATGACCGTGTCCCCCTTCGATACCCCAAGGTCTCTCAGGGCGCCCGCAAATCTCGAGACTTTATCCAAGAGCTCACCGTAGGATATCTTCTTCACGGTGTCCGTTACCGGGCTGTCGTAGATGATGGCCGTCTGGTCTTTCCGGCCGCTCTGTACGTGATAGTCCACCGCGTTGTAGCAGGTGTTCAGCTCGCCTCCGGCAAACCACCGGTAAAACGGCTTGTTAGTATCATCCAGGACCCTGTCCCACTGTTTTTCCCACTGTACCTCCCGGGCAGCCTCTCCCCAGAACTGGTCGGGATGGTTGATAGAGCGTTCGTAGATTTCAGAATAATCAGCTGTCATGTAATTCCCTTCCTTTTCTTGTTGCGTTTTTCCCCCGGACCGTGAACGTACCCGTTTGAACCGTATTCTCCCGAGACCGACGCCCCCCCCGACACCTTCAGGTGTTACCTCCGATTGAACCGCCACATCGCTGGCGTCCCCAGATATTGACCCCGCGGATATAGGGAGGACTCATAGCATTTCTCGCGGGACGTAGGCAAGAGAAAAGGACAATCCGGGGTAGAGAGACTGTCCTGTGCAGTTCCCCTGCGGTGCAGGCGGTGTCATATGTGGCTGTTCCCATGCGCATTCAAGAAAAATCCCGTTTGAGTGCCTGCCAGGTGTTTCCTCCTTGATGGGGAGAAGGGGATTTTCCGGCGTGAGATCCTGCTGCATAACGCGGAAACGTTTCTCCTTGTCACGATTCCCGGGAGGTATATACCCCTTTCCTTCTTTCAAGCTCGGCGGAATACCGATCTCTCAACAGCTGCAGAAAAGAGACGATCGTGGAGTAGATAAACCTGTTGTCTTCGGTCCCTTCCTGCTCGACGACGGGTTTGACCTGTTCGAAATCTTCGAGCTGTTCGTCGAGGGAGATGATTTCCTGCTCGAACTGGCGGAGGATATCCTCCTTGTCGAGGAATCTGAAAAAAAACAGCTTCACAAGGAAGTCAAAGTCATAATCTATGGGATTTGGCGATCCTACAAGGCTTTGCCTGAAGAGCCTTTTCCCTTCATCGGTTATGGTGTACATATGTTTGTTGGGCTTGCCGGTTTGAAAGACCACCTCTTTCTTTACCAGGTTGGCCGTTTCGAGTTTCCGAAGTGCGGGATAGATCTGATTGAGACTCAGGTTGTACGCTATCATCATCTTTCCGGTGATATTCTTTATCTTGTAGCCGGTCTTCGGGCCGGACATGAGAAAACCGAGAATCATCATATCTGTTTCCATGGATGTCTCCCCTGAAGTCACCTTTAATACAACCAGTTTATAATAATATATCCTCCGAGAAAATATAGGAATGAAAATCGCATGTCAAGGCAATTATTCGATTGCACACCCACCCGGGATGGCACGTTGCCCGTGACTTTTTACGATTTTTACTGCACCAGCGACTGCGGAATGTCCAGGGGGACATCGACGGGTTTTACAAACCTGTCCATGCGGTCTTTGGTGTTGGACAGATTGAGCTTATCGAACAGGAATGAGAACTTGTCCTCCAATTCCGCCCCCAGCGCCTTCAAGATATCGGGCGGGAGGTTCCACATATCCTCCTTGAAGCGGCCGAATCCCTTTTTTCTGGTCTTGTAGATGAACTGTTCGTCGGTGTCGTTTTTCTTTTGTTCACCCTTCAGGTCGGTGTTGATGTAGCCGTATACCCTGTCTTTCAGGTCCGCGGGGAAGTGGCTGCTGTCATAGATGATATTTTGGAATCCGGTTGCCAGGTGTATCTCCGAGGTCTCCGTCTTCGGAAAGCGGTCGAACGCCTCGTCGGGGAGGGTTGACGCGCCGTGCTGAACGGCGCCCGACAGGCCGTATCGAGATTTTGCCACACGGGAAATCTCCTCCAGGGTATCGAAGTCTATCTTCACCTCCGCGATCGAACCGTCGGGGAGTGGAACACCCCCGTGGGTTGTCCCCGTCTGGATACTGATCTTGCTGATCCCCTTCAGTTCCGTACCCTTCTCGCGGAGCTTTTCGAGATACCCGTCCATGAAGGCGGTAAATTCCTCGACGGTGGTGTTCTTGTCCCCGATCTCCCCGATCTCCCCGCCGATCGATACCGTCACGCCTGCCGGTTCTATCCCGCGTATCATGGCGGTTATCTCCGCGGTTATCGAACAGTTTCCCTCCTGCTGCTCCCGGATAGTGGGCCTGCTGAGGTCGACCACGGTGGAGGCGTCGATGTCGATGTTGTAGAAGCCTCCCTCGATCCCCTCCCGTACCAGTGATCTGATTGCCTCGATCTCCACTTCCGGGTCGTCGGCGTATTTTTTCGCGTTGATCTGGAAATGGTCTCCCTGCAGGAAGAGGGGGCCGGTGTACCCGCTCTTGATGGCGGCGGCGGTCACCACGGCGGTATATTCCGAGGGACGCTGGTCGGTGTACCCGATCTCCGAGCGTGCGATTTCAAAGATGACAGGTCCGGCACCGGCCCTGATGGCCGCGCGTAATACCGCCTGGGCGCTGTAATAGGTGATGCCGCGCAGGTTGATCGCGGGTACTGTGAATCCGGAAACAGCGCCCTTTCCCATCGCCTCGTACAGGGTCTGGATCGACGAGGCCACGCACCCCAGACGTACGCCGGCCCTTCGGATCAACCACCGTGCGGATGCCTTCACCTCGCTGTCTGTGCTGAATACGGCGGAGTACACCAGGTCGTCGATCAGTGTGTCCCGCAGGCGGTTTTCGTCCGCTATGACGACGTCCCCGCCGTCGATCGCCAGCACACCGGTGATGTTTTGCTTCAATTGATCAATGTTCCGATAAATCATGACATGTCCCTCTGCACATAGGTTCGGTATCTATACCGTGTTGCGGTAACAAATCAATTCCCCAGGAATGTTTTCGCCTTCTCCACCTCGTACCTGCTCCCCATATAAATGGGACAGCGCTGATCGAGCGCCTCCGGTCGTATCGAAAGGATGCGCTCCCTTCCGTCCGTGGCCATTCCCCCCGCCTGTTCGACAAGAAATGCCATGGGCTGGAGCTCGAAGATGAGGCGCAGCTTGCCCCCCGGGCTCCCCTTCAGCGCCGGGTAGGAGAAGATCCCCCCCCTTTTTATCAGGATATGGTTGATATCGGAGATGAACGCGCCGCTGTACCGCAGCTTGTACCCCTCGTCCTCCAGCTCCTGGATGTATGCAAGGTGTTCGGGTGTCCAGTCTCTCCTGAGTCCCCCGGCACCCAGTATCTCTCCCCGTTCCTTGAGCGTGATGTTTTCCCCGGAGAGGACATATTCTCCCTCCCTGTTGAGGACGAATTCGTGGGCTCCGTTCCCCGCCGAGTAGATCACCGTGATCAGAGGCCCGTAGGCGATCGACATTGCGGCGACGAGGGTCTTGTCCCCGCCGTCCAGGATGGAGCTCTTGTGGATGCCGATAATGGTCCCGATGGAGAGATTGACATCCACCAGAGAAGAACCGTCCAGAGGATCGGCAGTTACGATGTACTTCTCCTGTCCCTTCCCCACCTGAACGATGGAATCCCTCTCCTCGGAGGCATAGTGGCTGACGAAGCCCGAGAATTCGAGCTGGCGTTTTATGATCTCGTCGGAACTCATATCCAGGGCAAGCTGTTCCTCGCCGTAGATGTTTTCACAACCGGCCAGCTTTCTGTTGGACTCCTGGATCTTGGAGTAGACGTATTTCCCAGTGACGGCTATCTGCCAGATGAGTCTGCGCAGTTCCAGATCGATACCGGCCATCCACATGTGCCGTCTCAGGTCGATGAAGTGCTTAGTGGCGTCAGATATGTTTTCCATGATAATCCTCTCTGAAATACGTATCAGAAATCTCTAACAGGGAGCCCTGTTTTATACAAGTAATTTTTTGGGAATCGGCCGTCGTACTGCCGCTCGGGGCGAATCGAGATCCCCCCGGAGAGGTTGTGATATATGGCAGACAAATGTGTGGCACAAGAAAACTCATGTACTACTGCGGGATATCAGGATGACCGCGGCATAACGGCAGGCACCGGTACAACAGCAGCGCCCGGCCGGCAGCGAAGCAGTACCGGCCGGGGATGCAATTCCTCTGTTCCTATTCCCCCGTGAAGTTCGGTTTCCGTTTTTCCGCGAAGGCCGTCATTGCTTCGACACAGTCCTTCGAGGTGAGGAGGATCATATTTTTGTGGACTGCCAGCGATATTCCTTCGCGGACCGTCGCCGTCCGGCTGTAGTTGAGGACCTCCTTGGTACTCTGGACCCCCAGGGGGGCGCTCTCCTTGATCTCTTCGGCCAGTTTGTTCGCTCCGGCCATCAGGGCCTCCTGATCCGGGTAGACGTCGATCACCAGCCCCATCCGCTCGACTTCCCTGGCCGAGAAGAACCGTCCCGTGTAGGCCATCTGCCGGGTGAATGCCTGGCCGATGATGTAGGGGAGCCGCTGGAGGACACCCATATCGGCGACGATGCCGATCCGTGCCTCGCGGAGGGTGAAGGTCGCGTCCTCGGTGCAGAGGCGCAGGTCGCATGCCGAGATGATATCGAGGCCGGCGCCGACGCATATCCCGTGGACGGCGGCGATGACCGGTTTTCTGCACTCCTCGATGACGTGGCAGCAGTCGAATATCGCCCGGTCGTCGACGGGGATGTTGAGCATGTTTTTCGGCTTGCCGATCAGGCCCCGCGACATGGCGTCCTTCAGGTCGAGCCCCGCGGAGAAGATCCGGGCGTTGCTCTTCAGGATGATGACCCAGATATCCTGCATCGTGTTCAATTCGGTAAATACGTCGACGATCTCCTGCGCGAAATCCATGCTGAGGGCGTTGAGGCTCTCCGTCCTGTTCAGTGCCACCGTCGCGACGTGGTCCTCCGTCGTTACTTCAATCCATTGATACTCCATAATCACCGTCCCTCTCGTTCGTATTTATTGTGCTGGGAGAGCATTACCACCAAAGCGGAAAAAATACAATCGGAAGAGGAGAAGAAAGGAGACACTGGCAACTGGAAAATGTCCGGGGGGGTGTGGTAGGGTACCTCCAAGGAGGTGCGGGTATGGCGGATATATCGCAGATCGATTATGGCGTTCTCGACCGACCGGAGATCCTGAACTTTCTCTTCTACCCCCGCCGGGAGGATTCCCCTCCGCGGCCCGGAGGAGGTGCCCACGACCTGCAGATACCGGTGGACGAGCAGGTGACGATCGGGGCCCGTTTCCACCACGCCCATGCGGCGGCCCCCACGATCCTCTTCTTCCACGGGAACGGCGAGATCGTCGCCGACTACGATGATCTCGGTCCCCTGTACGTGCAGGAGGGGATCAACTTCCTCCCCGTCGACTACCGGGGATACGGCCGCTCCACCGGGATACCTACGGTCACGGCGATGATGCGCGACTGTCACACCATCTTCGCGTACGTCCTGAACTGGCTCGCCGACGGGGGATATCCGGGCCCCGTGGTGGTCATGGGGCGGTCACTGGGGAGCGCCTCGGCCCTCGAGATCGCAGCGCACTACGGAGAACGGATCGCGGGCCTGATCATCGAGAGCGGTTTCGCCTACCTGATGCCGCTCCTCCGGCTGATTGGCGTCTCCCCGCTCAGGCTGGGGATTACCGAGGAGGACGGCTGTCAGAATATTCAGAAGATCAGGACCTTCGACCGACCCACGCTGATCATCCACGCCCAGTTCGATCAGATTATCCCCCTGAGCGACGGCGAGGCCCTCTACGAGGCATCGGCGGCCGAAGACAAGCGTCTCCTCGTCATCCCCGGGGCGGACCACAACACGATATTTGTGCGAGGGTTCAGGGAATACATGGCGGCGATCGGGGATTTTTTTAAACGGATTACCGGGTAATCAGTCCTCTCTCTCAGAAGGGAAGAATCCGATCTCCCTGGCAAAGGCAAACTGTCGCTGCCAGGGGACGTGCGGGTGGGTCCGGGTGATGATCTCCTCACCCAGCCGTTGCAGGGATGCGTGATCGATGGTCACCGGGTGGTAGCCGCCGATGAAACCCATGTCGGGGGCGATGATCTCGGCCTTTCCCGGCAGACAGTCGCAGTCGGCGCTGACCCTGACCAGGGCATTGATGAGAACGGTCTTTTTGCCGATGCGTTTCCAAGCCGCCGCCGCGGTTTCCACCAGCTTTTCCTGGAAGACGCTCGAATCGGCCGAGAAGAAGATCTCCAGCGCCATCACGGGACACTGGCCGATACACTGCGCGCAGCCGATACACCGCTCCAGATCATAGGTGGGCAGTTCGTCGCCGGAGATCTGCGCGGCTCCGGTGGGGCACACATCGGCGCAGACGCCGCAGCGGGTACACCGCTCCTCGATGAGAGAGGGTTTGGCGTCCGCGTGCATACGCTGTTTCTGGGCCCGCGAGGCGAACCCCATCGAGAGATTCTTGATCGCGCCGCCGAACCCCGATCCCAGGTGCCCCTTGAAATGCGAGAAGATGACGAACCCCGCCGTCCGGTCGATGACGGCCCCCGTCTGCACCGTGGGGAAGTGCCGCAGGCCGCAGGGGATATCGACTACCTCGTTCCCTTCGAGGCCGTCCCCGATCACGACCTCGCAGCCGAGAAAGTCCTCCGTGTACCCGTGCCCTGCCGCCGTCTCGAGGGAATCTCTCCCGTCGCGGCGCCCGCCGGAATAGAGGACCGTCGTGTCGAAGACGAAGGGGCGTGCCCCGCCGGCCTGAAACCATCGGACGATCTCCCGCGCGTACACCGGCGGCAGGTAGCTGTTATTCCCCCGCTCCCCCCAGTGGAGCTTCACGCCGACGGAATCACCCGCGCGGAAGGGGTAGCGCATCTTCGTGAGGAGCCTTTGCAGGGCCGTCACGGCCTCCTGCTCTGATCCCCGTGCTTCGGAAAAGAGAATATCCATGAGGAGACCTTACTATAATTCCCCCCGCAGGAAAACGTAAAAATCGGAACAGGGAAGGGGAGTGATAGAGAGACGGTGGCGACGATTTTTGAAAAGAGTGAATCAGGTATTGACAAACCATATCCAAAGTGGTTCATTGGTTGTGCTACAAAGGGGGGGTTGTAAAAAAGGAGCGGAAAGGTGAGCAATCACGCACGAAGCCCTGTCTCTCACAATAAGAGACGGGGCTTCGTGTTTGTGGGGGTAGGCAAGATGCTTTCTATCATAAAATAAATCTATTTCTTATTTTCTTTCTATAGGTTAGGAAAAGAGGCTTATTCAAATGAATGTCGCAACAAAAGAAAAAATAGACATCCACATTAAGAACCTTAGAGACACTATCATTACTGCTGAGCACAATCATGATATTTGGTGGATCTACAAAAGCAAGGATACACGGCCGAAATTCATAGGCGTAATGAAGTCATATCGAGCCTTTTTTCTGACATCTATCCATGCGCATTTTGTGGCCATGATAATCGCCCTGTATCGCTTATATGAAACTCGGCGAGATACTATCAGCTTACCGCAACTGCTTAAGATCCTTAAGCATGACCACCCATTGTCTGATAATGCTATGAAACGTGTATCAGCGTTGATAAAAGAGGCAAAACCAACATGGATCAAGGTGGGCATTATCCGATCAGAGGTTTTTGCCCATTCAAACAATGAGAGTAACACGGAGGAATCGTTCAAAAAAGCCGACATTAAGTACGGTCAGTTCAAGGAATTGATAGAGCTTTCCAAAACGATTATCAATGTTATTACTCAGGATTATAATTGCGGTACACACGTATTTAACCTTTCGGCTGAATTTGATACGAAGGCTCTTCTTACTGATCTTTTAAGCTCCCGCAATCGAAAGAATGAATAAAAAGTGGACAGATTTATTTATGGCTCCTTTGGTTACTCTGTCGTCTCTGCACCAAACCAAAAGAAAAGGGGCTGATCTGTCAAGATCAGCCCCTTCGTGTGTTCATGGTGCCGAAGCCCGGACTTGAACCGGGACGGCCGTAAGCCACTACCCCCTCAAGATAGCGTGTCTACCATATTCCACCACTTCGGCATTCGGCCGGAACCTAGTTTCTTTCTGCCCTTTTGTCAACAGAAAAATCAATCTGCTGTCTCTTTTGCCGGTTCCGGCGCAGGAGCCGCGCCACTGCCGGCCGCGGCATTGTTCTCCCCGTCTGTCGGGATGGTCCGCTCGACCCCGGGCGCGGAGGCGCCCTCCATTATGGAACTGGTCTTATGGGTCGAAGAGTACGCGAGCCAGAGGGATGTCAGCATGAAGAATATCGCGATAAAGGTGGTCATCTTCCCGAGGAACGTCCCCGGGCCGCTGCTTCCGAAGACGGTCTGGCTGGAACCGCCGAACGCCGCCCCCATGTCAGCCCCCTTGCCGGTCTGCAGCAGGACGATGAGAATCATCCCTACACACATCAAGATGTGAAAGATTGTTATGGCCGTATGCACTGGTTGTTGATCTCCTTATTTCTCTAAAATCGTATGATGCCCGCGAACGATTCGAACTCCAGGCTTGCCCCGCCCACGAGGGCGCCGTTGATATCCGGCTGCTCCATCAGACTGCGTATGTTTCCGGGATTGACGCTCCCCCCGTACATGATCACCGCCCGGGAGGCGTATCCCTCACCGGAGGTCGAAGCCAGCGTTTCCCTGATGAACCGGTGCGCTTCCTGTGCCTGGTCGGGTGTCGCCGTTTCCCCGGTGCCGATCGCCCAGACGGGTTCGTACGCAACAGCGACCTGCCTTATATCACTAGAATCTATATTATTCAATCCCTCTTTTATCTGCTGTTCGAGAATCGTGAAGGTCGCCCCGGACTTTCGCTCCTCCAGAGTCTCTCCGATGCAGAAGATAGGCCTGAGACCAGATCTCAGGGCCGCTTGCATCTTCCGGTTCACGACCTCGCCGCTCTCGCCGAAGAGGGTGCGCCTCTCCGAATGGCCCAAGATGACGAACTCGCAGCCGGTGTCGATGAGCATGGCGGGGGAAATCTCTCCCGTGTAGGCCCCTTTCTCCTCCCAGTGCATGTTCTGGGCCGACAGGTGCACGGCCGACCCTTTCAGGACCGCACCGACTGCACCCAGCACCGTAAAGGGGGGCGCGATCACGATATCCCGGTCGCTCGCCTCGGGGAATGCCTCCCTCAGTTGTTTCGCCAGTGCGACCGCCTCGGGGACGGTCTTGTGCATCTTCCAGTTCGCGGCTATCATCGGTCGTATCATAATCTCTCTCCTCTGTACGAACTGCCCCGCTACAGCTGCTTCCCGATGTAGAGGGCAAGGTCTCTCATACGTGACGCGTACCCGCTCTCGTTGTCGTACCACGAAAAGACCTTGACAAGGTTTGTCCCGATCACCTTTGTCAGGGGGGCGTCCACCAGGGATGAGTGGGGGTCGGTGGTGAAATCGACGGAGACGAGCTCTTCCTCGCAGAACGCCATGATCCCCTTGAGTTTTCCCTCGGCCGCCAATTTCAGTGCGGCGTTGACCTCATCCACCGTCGTCGCCTTCTCCACCTCCACGGTCAGATCGACGAGGGAGACGTTCGGCGTCGGAACCCGCAACGCGAGGCCGTCCAGTTTCCCCTTGAGTGCGGGGATCACCTCGGCCACGGCCTTGGCCGCCCCGGTGGAGGTCGGGACGATCGACATGGCGGCGGCCCTGCCCCTCCGCAGGTCCTTGTGCGAGCCGTCGAGGAGCCGCTGGTCCATCGTGTACGAATGGACGGTCGTCATCAGCCCCTTGACGATGGAGAAGGTGTCCTGGAGGACCATGGCGACCGGGGCGAGACAGTTGGTCGTGCAGGACGCGTTCGATATGACGTCGTGTTTCTTCGGATCGTATGTCTCTTCATTGACGCCCATCACAAAGGTGCCGTCGACCCCCTTTCCGGGGGCCGCGATGATGACCTTCTTCGCGCCGGCCGTGAGGTGCACGGCGGCTTCATCACGCGTCCGGAACTTGCCCGTGGATTCCATGACGATATCGACGCCCAGTTCCTTCCAGGGGAGGGCTGTCATATCGCCGGTTGCGTTTGTGATCCGTATCCGTTTACCCCCGACGACGAGGGAGTCTTTCTCCGCCGTGACGTCCACGCCGATCTTGCCGTGAACGGAATCGTACTTCAAAAGATGCGCGAGGGTGTGCGTGTCGGCCCTCGTGTTGACCGCGACGATCTCGATGTCGTCCTTTTCCAGACAGGTCCTGACGAGAAATCTGCCTATCCTTCCAAACCCATTGATAGCAACTGTAACAGACATGATAAACCTCCAGACTTTACGTGAATCTTTTTCTTATTTTCTCAGACCATACTTGATCATCTTCAATTGCAGTCCCTTGCGGCTGATCCCCAGGCGATTGGCCGCCCGTGTTACGTTCTTGCCGCACTGTTCGAGAACTCTCGCGATGATATGACTCTCCACCGCCTCGGCCTGGCCCTTGACGATCTCCTTGAACGTCCCCTCTGCCTGCTCCGGCCTGATTGCCTCCGGCGGCAGCGGGGTGAGGATGTCGGCGGGGAGCGCTTCATAGCGTATGATATCGTCGTTTGCCAGGAGTATGAGCCGCTCCAGGAGGTTCTCCATCTCCCTGATGTTCCCGGGCCAGTCGTATTCGCGGAAAAACTGCTCCACCTCGGGTTCCAGCCGTCGTACGCGGCGGCCCAGCTTCTTGTTGAATTTATCGATGAAGTGCTCGGCGAGGAGCGGGATATCGTTTTTCCGCTCCCGCAACGACGGGAGGAGGATCGGCAGGACATTGATCCGGTAGTAGAGGTCTTCCCTGAATCGCTTGTCCTGAACATCCTGGATGAGGTCTCGGTTGGTCGCCGCAACCAGCCTGACATCGACCTTGATGGTCTGTACCCCTCCCACCCGTTCGAATTCCCGGTCCTGGATCGTCCTGAGCAGTTTTGCCTGCATGTCCTTCGGCAGGTCGCCGATCTCGTCGAGGAACAGCGTCCCCTTGTGGGCCTGTTCGAACCGGCCCGGTTTCTTATGAACGGCCCCGGTGAAGGCCCCCTTCTCGTATCCGAACAGCTCGCTCTCCATCAGATTTTCGGGGATGGCGGCGCAGTTGATCTTGATGAAGGGATTCCCCCTCCGGGCGCTGTTTTCATGGATCGCCCGGGCGATCAGTTCCTTGCCCGTTCCCGTCTCTCCGGTGATCAGGATGGTGGTGGGCGTCGGCGCCACCGTCTTGATGATATCGTATATCTCCAGCATCGGTTTGCTGGCCCCGATGAGGGCGTACTGATCGTCTTCCATCGAATCGAGAAGCATCTCCCGATCGCTCAGCGACTTTGTCTTCATCGCCTTGGTAATGACGTTCTGCAGGTCTTCCTGATCGAAGGGCTTCGTGATGTAATCAAAGGCCCCCTTTTTGACCGCCGAAACGGCGTTGGATATGGTCCCGTGAGCGGTGATGATGATCACCGGCAGTGATGGGTATTTTGCCATGACCCGGTTCAGCAGGCCGATACCGCCGAGCCGCGGCATTTTCAGGTCGGTGACGACGACGGAGATGTCCTGTTTCTTGATACAGTCAAGGGCCTCGAGACCGTCGGCAGCGGTGGCGACCTGATATCCCTCTTTCTTCAGCATGGCGGACAGGACGAGCCGCATGTTCTTCTCATCGTCGACGACCAGTACGGTCTTCTTTTCTGCTGATTTCGTGCCGCTCACGTGCGCCCCATACCACCGAATCGTGGATTCTCCGTCTCCCACCCTATCTATTACAGGAGAGGGGTCCTGTCAAGCTTCCCGGCATCTCTTTCCTGCATGAGGAGCGGTTACTTTCCCTCCGGTCATGATTCGTCTACCGGTATCCGTATCTGAAAGACAGATCCGTGCCCCGGGGAGGACGTGACAGCGATAGCGCCCCCGTGGGCCTTGACGATCTTCTGAGAGATAGCGAGCCCGATCCCCGTGCCTTTGTCTTTGGTCGTATAGAAAGGCTTGAAGAGGCGCCGCTTCGCCCTCTTGTCAATTCCCTCCCCCGTATCCTCAACGGCTATCTCGATCCGGGGGCTGCCTTTGGCATCGATGACCCTCGCCGAAAGGGTCAGGGTGCCCCCCTGGGGCATCGCCTCCACGGCGTTCAGGGCGATGTTCAGGATCGCCTGCACCATCTGCTCGCCGTCGACCCAAACCGGGGGCAGGTCACGCGGGATGTCCTGCTTGACGGTAACCCCCTTCGGGAGGGGTTGCGACGTAATCAAAGTGGTGATCCGCTCCAGGATATCGGAGATGCTCCGGGTATCCGGATCGATGGCGCCGGATTTCGCGTAGTTGAGAAAGCGTGATACCACGTTGTTCAGCCGGTCAATTTCGCTGGTGATGATGTTGAAGAACTCACGGTTTTCGGCGGACTCGCTGTCTGATTTCAGGTACTGTGCGGCTCCCTTTATCGACCCGAGAGGATTGCGAATCTCGTGGGCAAGGGTACTTGCCATCTCCTCCAGGAGGAGGGTTTTTTCCCTCTCCACCTCCTCGTCGATGGTATAGAGGGAGTTCAGGGACCCCTTCCCCTCGGGGAAGAGGTACAGTCCCGCCTTCTTGAGAATCAGCTTCACGGGGTCTATGAAGATGACGATGATGAAGGCCGTCATGAATATCAGGGTGAAGGGAGGGGGGTCCTCCCCGCCGCCGAAGATGGCCAGAACGACGTAGAACGTGATGGTTACAAAGACGATCAGGAGAAAGACGATCACCGCCCGCACCATGATTTCGTACAGTTCGGGGAGGCGGGGGTAGGTGATGATGATCAGGATAAAGTAGATGAGGATTGCCAGGGCGATATCGGACAGCAGGGGAAACCCGGGATGGTACAGATGTACGATGTCCGCCAGACTCAGGATGCCCGTGACGGCGCATGCCGCTGCCACGTAAGTAAGTCTCTTGCGCTCGATGCCGCCGGGGGTGTCGTGTATCGCGTGCAGGAGTGCTGCAAGGCAATAGACCAGGGCGGCTCCTATATAGAGGTACAGGATGCCGGAAGCGTAGCGCCAGTGAAAGAGGAAGGGGAAATAGACAGCGGCGATAATCAGGCTGCCGAGACTTGCATATGCCGCCGGGCGTTTCGACGGTGCCTCACGGTTGTCGAGAAAGATTCGGCTGAAGGTGATCAGTAGCGGAGGTATCATCAGGAGACCCAGCGCGTGGATGGTCTTCCAGAAATCAGTAGAGAAGATACCCCCGAAGAAGGCCCCCGTTTTTTCAAAAAAGAGCCCGAGGCACAGGGCGGCAAAGGTGATGTGAAGCAGCCGCTTATTCTTCTTGATGAGCAGCGAGGCCGCAACCGTCAGGCTGATCGCCGCCAGGGCAAATGTCTCCATGCATAGTTCTCCTCAGGGAACTCGTCTCTTGTATCATATCAGCGGGAAACCAGTTGATATGTAATACCGCGGAAAGAGGCTATCATATACCCATCGGTATTACAAGATCAGCAGGATGTATGTGTCGGCAATTCCTCTGTTGTTGATGTTTCACCCGGGGCGAAGCCGCCCGCTCGCAGCGCAGTGACTCCGCCCTTTGCAACTGTGTAATCCTTTACTGACTGCGAAACAGTTTACGCACCAAGTTTCCCTTCGCGCATGCCGGCGGCAAGGCAGCGTTACGGCCGGTATGGGCATATAGTATTCGGCATTTCAGCCTGTTGCCTGACCCCGCCACAATCGCGGGTTACGATGGCATGCAATGTGCGTAGTTGTGGGAGATAGACCACATTCACGGAAGGAGTACAGGATCAGCGATGGGTGACCGGAAGGTAGCGGTTGTTTTTCCAGGCCAGGGGTCCCAACGCCCCGGTATGGGGAAGGATTTCTATGACACGATCCCGGTCAGCAGAGACACCTATGACCAGGCTTCCGAGACCCTGGGGTGGGACGTGGCCGCCATGTGTTTTGGGGAAAACGAGAAGCTGAACCTAACCGAGTTTTCCCAGCCCTGTATCCTCGCGACAGAGATTGCCATGTTTCGGGGTCTCCAGTCCCTGTATGATTTTGCCCCCGACTATTTTGGGGGACACAGCCTCGGCGAGTATACCGCCCTGGTCGCCGCGGGGGTATTCCCCTTTTCCGATGCCCTGAAGACGGTCCAGGCACGGGGACGCCTCATGCAGGAAGCGACGCCGGTAGGGACGGGAGCGATGGCGGCGGTCATTTCGAATGACCTGGATGCAGGCCGGGTCCTGCAGGCACTGGAAGGACTCCCGGTCGATCTGGCGAACGACAATTCCGCCGACCAGGTTGTCGTCAGCGGTAAGGTAGAGGCTGTCTCCGAAGCGGAACAGAGAATCAGGGAATCCCTCAGTGACAATTCCTCATTTCGTTTCATCCTCCTGAATGTCAGCGCTCCCTTTCACAGTCGTTTCATGAAAACAATCGAGGGGCGATTTCGGGATGTGCTGTGCGAGATCGAAGGACGGCTGCAAACCGTCGACGCGAAGCGGGTGACGGCAAATGTCACCGGTCTGTTTCATTCGAACAGCAACAGCGATGTTATCGACAGACTGGTTTCACAGCTGAGTAATACGGTGCAGTGGAAAAAGAACATGGAAACCCTCGCCACTGTCACTGATTCCATCATTGAGATCGGCCCCGGTCGGCCTCTCAGGGGGTTTTTCAAGACCCTGCAGCTGGAATGCCAGTCTATTACGACCTTTTCGGGTGCACAGAGGGTATTTGAAAAGGCCGGTATACCTCAAAAGCACCTGTGACAGATACACAATACGAAATTTCACCCTCGGGGGGGAGAAAGATGCCTCCGGTGGCGCGCTTCCATCAAAGCGCGGAGGGCCCTCTGATAAAGGATTCATATCTTTCAGGAGAATAGGCGCACCATGGATTTCAATCTTACCGATGACCAGCGAATGTATGTGGAGACAGTCCGGAAATTTGTCAAAGCCGAGATCACCCCGGATGTTATGAAGAGAGAACGGGATCATACCTTCCCCTTCGATACCATAAAAAAGGCGTGGGAGATCGGCCTGATGAATCTCTCCGTCCCCGAAACGGTGAAGGGGTTCGAGGTGGATATCATCTCGTCAGCCCTGATCGTCAGGGAGCTGTCGTATGGTGACACCGGCATCTCCACATCGACGATGTGCAATGATCTGGCAAATTTTGTCATTACGCAGAACGGAACGGAGGAACAGAGGCAGGCATTCCTCACGCCCTTTGTCGAGGCTCCCATCGTTTCGGCCTTTTGTCTGACCGAGCCGGGCGCGGGTTCCGATAATTCCGCGATGACGACCTTCATCAGAAAGGGAGAAGACGGGAGGTATGTCCTCAACGGAGATAAGTGTTTTATTACAAATGCTTCTCACGCGTCACAGTTTACCGTATTCTGCAAGACGGGAAGCCCCAAAGGCCTGATGATGGCCTGTGTCATTATACCCTACCGCATGGTATCCGAAGCGGATATCGTTACCCAACCCACAGGGGGACGGGAGATCAACCTGCGGGGGGGCGGCAGGATCATAACGGGGAAACCCGAGGATAAACTCGGGCAGCGCCTGTCGAATACGGCGACGGTAACCTTCGAGGATGTTGTCATTGAGGATCACCAGATCATCGGAAACCGGAGGCTCGGCTTCAAGTATGCCATCGACGTCCTCGATTATGCACGCCCCATGGTGGCGGCGATCGGTGTCGGGCTTGCCAAACGGGCCTTTGATGTAACCCTGGAATACACAAAGGAGCGCAAGCAGTTCGGGCAGAGGATCTGCGATATGCCGGTAGCGCGCGATACGCTCGTGGCGATGTGGAAACGAGTCGAACTGGCCGATCTGGCCCTGATGAAGGCGGCGATCAAGGTCCAGGAAGAGGCAGACGATCGGGGGGCATACGCCTCACTGGCGAAGAACGTTGCGGCCGAGGCGGCCCTCTTCTGTGCCACGGAAGGTCTCCACCTGCACGGAGGATACGGGTTCATGTCGGAGTACGAGATCTCCAAGCTGGCGCGGGACGCACATATCATCGACATCTATGAAGGGGTCAGGGAAGTGCAGGATATGATCATCGGACGGGAGCTGGTATAGGGATGCTGTATCTTCATGGCTTGGGACACTTTCACCCGGAAAATGTGATCACGAACCGGTTTCTGGCGGAACTGGACATCGGGAGCAGCGAGGAATGGATCCTGGAGCGGGTCGGTATCCGTACCCGCCGGACGGGTCTCCCTCTGGATTATATCAAGGAGACGAAAAACAAAGATCTTCGGGCTGCCACTGAAGCTGCGTTGTATACGAACGCCCAGACGGGAGCGCTCGCGGCGCAACACGCGCTCGAGAGGGCGGGGCTCAAGGCTGAAGATATCGGGATGGTGATATCCGGTGGTTCGGCGTCCGATTATATCACTCCGGCGGAGGCAGCCACGGTGGCGGGGGAGATCGGGATCGATGTCCCCTGCTTTGACCTGAATTCCGCCTGCTCCACCTTCGGGATGCAGTTGAAGTTTCTCTCCGACATGCGGCCGGAGACGCTTCCGCCCTATGTCCTGATTGTCCAGCCGGAAAATGTAACCAAGGTCATCGACTATTCGGACCGGCGGGCCGCGCCCCTCTTCGGGGACGGTACCAGTGCTGCCGTCGTCTCCGCATCCGTCCCCTCGAAAATAGTCTGTGAGGCTTTCTTCTGCGATTCGAATCCCTCGTCATGGGACAAGGTCCGCGTCCCCCGCGTCGGACACTTCGATCAGGAGGGGAGCGCCGTCCAGGGGTTCGCGATACGCAGGACGACGCAACTGGTCAGGGAATTACAGGAGATGTACCCGATAGATTCAGGCAGGTTTATATTTATCGGACACCAGGCGAACTTCGGGATGCTGCAGACCACGTGCGAGCGGTGCGGAATCCTTGAGGAAGATCACTGGTACAACATCGTAGAGCACGGCAACGCCGGCTGTTCGGGGGCGCCCTGCACGCTCAGCCAGCACTGGGATGAATTGCGTCCCGGCGACCATATCGCGCTGGCCCTGGTGGGGGGAGGGCTTACCTGGGCCCGGGCGATGTTGAGAGTAGTGGAAGAAGGATACTGAACGGATAGTGAGGAAACGGTGAATTACGCTGATTTCATGAATACAGAAAGCTTTGGCCTGGACGACCTGATCGCCTTCGCCTACGGACGACTCGTGGACGACCCGCCCGAATCTTTTGACTCGCGGCTCCCCGCGCCGCCTTTCTTGATGGTGGATCGCATCCTCTCTATCACGGGTAATGGGCGAAAGGGAGCCATCGTGGCCGAGCAGGACATCCGGATGGACGCCTGGTATTTTCAGTGCCACATGCCGGGTGACCCGGTGCAGCCGGGGTGCCTGTGCGTGGACGCGATCTGGCAGCTCTTGGGCTTTTACTGCTGCTGGAGGGGTGGCCTGGGCGGCGGCAGGGCTCTGGGTTCCGAGGAGATCGTCTTTAACGGGCAGGTCCGACCGTACAACCGGACGGTCCGGTATGAGATCGATGTAAAGCGGTTCTCCAACCTCAAGGACTCCGGATCGAGCATCGTCATCGGTGACGGCAAGGTATTCGTCGATGACGAGCAAATTATGACCATCAAAAATGCCCGGACGGGGATCTTCAAGGGGATCGTCTATCCGGATTATCCAAAGCCCTCCTCCAACGCACGGGGGGGTATTATCAAGAGGGGGCTATGAACCGATCAGCCAGTACAGACACAGAGCCGAAACCCGTGGCCATTGTCACGGGAGGGGGGACCGGGATTGGTGCCGCGTGCTGCGAGGCCCTCGCCGGTGAAGGATTCAGAATAGGCATACACTATCGTACGAGTGAGGAGCCGGCGCAGGAACTCCTTTCCCGCATCGGAAACGGGTTCCTCCTGAAGGCCGATCTCGCCGATCTGGATGACGTGGAGGCGATGGCCAAATTGATCAAGGGGGAGGCAGGGCGCGTGGATGTCTTGGTCAACAATGCGGGGATTTCAGTGAACAACGACATCAACTCGATGAAGATCGAAGAGTTCGACCTACAGCGCTCGATGCTTCGCGGGATCTGGTATCTTACCAAACGGGTACTGCGTCTCTTTATGCTGCGCACGGGAGAGGGCAGGATCATCAACATATCCAGTGTGGTGGGGCATACCGGGAACAGGTGGCAGATCCCGTACACGATGGAGAAGGCGGCCCTCGATGCCTTCACGAAATCACTGACCAAAGAGTTGGAGGGACGAAATATCCTCATCAACTCGGTGGCGCCGGGATTCATCGATACGGCAATGACCACGGAACTCTCCGACGAGGTGCGGCAGGGCATCGCTCAGAACATTCCCCTGGGAAGGATGGGACGTCCCGAGGAGGTGGCCGATGTCGTGGCCTTCCTCGCCTCCAGGGGGACGTACATTACGGGGAGCGTGATCCATGTGAACGGGGGGCTCTATGGCGGTTGATTCCGAAACGGTCCGGCAGGTTCTGGAGATGGTTCCCCAGCAGCCTCCGTTCCGCTTTATCGATGATATCCTTGAGATGGATGGGGATCATATAGTCGGAACATACCGGTTTCGGGACGACGAGTACTTCTACCGGGGACATTTCCCCGGACAGCCCGTCACCCCCGGGGTTATCCTGATCGAGACGATGGCGCAGACGGGTGTTGTTGCCTTCGGGATATACCTGCTCCTGCGTCAGGAGATATCTCCCGACCGGATCAGGCAGATGGTCACCCTCTTCGTCATGGCTGACGATTGCGAATTTCACACCATCGTGAAACCCGGCGAGCGGGTCATCATCAGGGGAGAAAAGGTCTATCTCCGCAGGGGAAACCTGAAAACGAAGGTCAGTATGGAACGGGAGAATGGCGAATTTATCTGTTCCGGGACGCTGACCGGTAGAGGGGTTGATTCTCATGAAACGTAGAGTTGTGATTACAGGGATGGGAGTGGTGGCGCCAAACGCCCACGGTCTTGATAATTTCGAGCAGGCCCTGCGTGAGGGGCGCTCGGGAATCCGTTTTTTCCCCCGACTGGAGGAACTGAAATTCGGTTGTCAGATAGGGGGGGCACCGGAGGGGGTTGAGGAACTCTTGCCTGATTACTTCGGCGAGGAGGAACGCCTCTCTATGAATCAGAATATCGGATACGTGTCCGTATCCGCCGTTGATGCGTGGCGCGACGCGGGATTCGATCTGCCCGGCGATGAGGATTCGGCGGACTGGGAGACGGGTGCCATCCTCGGGTGCGGTATTGGGGGAATGGATACAATCGCCGAAAAGGTGGTTCCGATGGTCAATGAGGGGAAAACCCGCCGGATGGGGAGCGCGATCGTCGAACAGGTCATGAACAGCGGGACAAGCGCCCGCGTCGGAGGCCTGCTGGGTCTGGGAAACCAGGTGACCTCGAACTCCTCCGCTTGCAGCACCGGGACCGAGGCGATCGTCGATGCCCTGTGGAGGATACGAACGGGCCAGGCAACGCGCATGCTTGCAGGTGGTTCCGAAGGACCTTCCCCCCACATATGGGCCGGATTTGATTCCATGCGGGTCATCGCGCGCAAATTCAACGATCAACCGGAGAAGGGTTCCCGGCCGATGAGCGCCTCGGCAAACGGATTTGTCCCCGGTGCGGGGGCGGCCGTCCTGATCCTTGAGGAACTGGAAGCGGCACGAGTCCGTGGCGCAAGGATCTACGCGGAGATTCTTGGGGGGACCGTCAACTGCGGCGGTCAACGTGGCGGCGGCAGCATGACGGCGCCGAACCCGGAAGGGGTCCAGCGCTGTATCAGAGGGGCCCTCGCGGATGCGGGGATAATGCCCGATGAGGTCGATGCCGTCAACGGCCACCTCACCGCCACTTTCGCCGACCCCTCAGAGGTCTGGAACTGGTCGAAGGCCCTTGGTCGGGGGCCTGATACGTTTCCCCATATCAACTCGACAAAATCGATGGTCGGGCACTGTCTCGGAGCGGCGGGGGCTATCGAGGGTGTGGCGGTCGCCTTGCAGCTGCACAAGGGGTTCCTCCATCCTTCCGTCAACTGTGAGGATGTCCATCCCGAGATTGCGGTCTTTACGGAAAAGATCCCACGGGAGGTCATGGAGTATCCGGAACTCAAAGTAATCGCTAAGGCCAGTTTCGGTTTTGGGGATGTAAACAGCTGCCTGATTTTCAAAAAGTGGGAAGAGGCATGACCGGCCTTTGGCTGACAACTATTACTATATATTAAGGAGAAAACAATGGACGAACAGCAGATTTTTCAGGAGATGGTTGGTATTCTGAAACCGTATGTCAAGGACCCGGCATTGCTGGAAGGGGTGACAAAGGATACCCATATACTCGACGACCTCAAGGTCAATTCCGCGCGTCTGGTCGATGTGATCATCAAGTGCGAAGACGCCTTTGACATCGAGATCGATGACGATGATGCCGATCAGATCAGGACGATCGGGAACGCTGTGGACGTCATAAAGACCAAGTTACAGTAGCATCATGGATTGGAAAACACGATATCTTCTACATCTCCAGCGCTTTCTGGGGCGGCTGTCCGTTTTCGTTACCGGGCCCCTCACACATCTCTTTCTGCGGGTGATGGGGTACCGGGTACGGGAACTCCGAAGGGTCCGAAGGACGATCAGTGATCTCTTTCGGGAACACGAAGGACCCTGGATTATATGCCCGAATCACCTCACCATGATAGATTCTGTCATCCTCCAGTGCGCCATGGCGCCCGTACACGGATATATGATCCGGTACCGGCGCTTTCCCTGGAACCTGCCGGAGCGTGCAAACTTTCAGAAGAATGTCTTTCTGACAGTTTTCTGCTACCTGTCAAAGTGCATGCCCATCAGCCGCGGGGGTGACCGGCAGCAGATGAAGGCTGCCCTGGACAGGTGCGTCTATCTTCTGGAGAGAAAAGAGAGCCTCCTCATCTTTCCGGAGGGGGGGCGCTCCCGGACGGGCCGGGTGAATGCGGAGAATGCTTCCTACGGGGTGGGTCGCCTGGTGGCCAATACCCCCCAGTGCCGGGTGATGTGCATCTATCTCAGGGGGGATGGCCAGGAGACATATGGTGGTATCCCTCGATTCGGCGAACGATTCACCATGCAGACAGATGCGTTCACACCGGAAATGACCGAAGGCAAAGGGCTCAAGGCTCAGAGGGACTGTGCGCGGCAGATCGTGGGGCGCCTGGCCCGGATGGAGGAAGAGTATTTTGATAGGAAACGACATCGTGGATCTTATGGATCCTCAGGCACGAGGGAAAAGTCGGGATATTCCCTTCATGGACAGGGTGTTCACGCCGGGTGAGCGGCGAATGATTCGAGCCGGCAGCGATCCGGACAGGGTGCTCTGGACCCTGTGGGCGGCGAAGGAAACAGGGTATAAGGCGGTACGGAGGTTCTGCCCCGCCATCTCTTCCGCTCCCCGGCGGTATGAGGTGCAGATGTCGTACCGCTTTGGAAACATTCCTGAATCGGGCACCGTTCACACACCTTGCGGCCCGGTATCTGCCCGTTTCTGTATCACCGGTGATTACGTTCACTGTATCGGAGCGGCGGAAGACGGGAACGTTGATGCCATCGTCTGGGAGGTCAAAGAGATGTTTCGGGCCCAGTCTGGGACCGATGAATCGACCTTTGTCCGTGAAATGGCGAAGGGAGGCATAGCGGCCTGGCTGGGCGAGATGTCGAAGACCATCGAGATTATCCGTCCGGAAGAAGACCACGGTCTGACCCCTCCACTGGTCAGGATCAAGGGCAATACCCTCTCTATGAATCTCAGTATGAGCCACGATGGCCGATTTGCCGCCTGTGCATTTTCGGCATACCAGACTCAATCGGATACACCCTACCCCCTCTCTCTTTGACAGAGCTCTTTTCCCCATGAGACCGCCGATGCTTGCCTGATTGAGGCCGTCCCCGGCACGATTATTATGGTGCATCGTTGCACGTCGGGCTTGACAGGGGAGGGAATCGTTTATACCATATTAGAATCTGAAGACGATCAGCGGGCCGCATGAATACACTTGTCAGGACAATAGCGTGTATAACCCTTGTGCTGTTCCTTATCCTTTCGATGTCTGCAAAGGGAGAGGGGGGCGAGATGGACACCATACGAAAACCGATTATCGCGGGGACGTGGTATCCTGCCGATCCGGCACGGCTGAGGGCCGATATAGCGGGATACCTCGCCGACGCGCGGGTGGATGCCGTTGAAGGAAAAGTGATGGGGGTTATCTCCCCCCATGCCGGATACGTCTATTCGGGGCAGGTTGCCGCGCACGCCTATAAGGCGGCGCAGGGTGGTGCCTTTGATGCCCTGATTCTCATAGGCCCGAGTCACCGGGCCTACTTCAGAGGGAGCTCCATATATAATGGTGATGGGTATGAGACCCCCCTGGGGATCATCCCCGTTGACAAGGCCCTGGCCGGAGATATAGCGGCGTACAGCGGTGGCGAGGTGAAACTGGTCCCGGACGATCGCCTCCCCGAGAATTCCCTTGAGATCCAGGTCCCCTTTCTCCAGGAGATCTTCGGCACGGTCCCCTTTGTTCCCGTCCTGATGGGGACACAGGATTTGGGTACCTGCAGGGCGGTAGCCGATGCGATCATACAGGCGGTGGGAGACAGCAGGGTGCTGCTGATTGCCAGCTCCGACTTTTCTCACTACCACAGCTACGAGCGGGCCGTTGAGATGGATTCGGCGGCGCTGGAATATATTGAAAAGATGGATATCGAGGGGTTCCTGCGGGGTATCGAAGGTGGCAGATACGAGGCGTGCGGTGCCGGGCCAGTCGCCGTGACAACGATGGTCGCCAAGGCGATGGGGGCCGATAGTGTCCGGATCCTGGAATATAAGAACTCCGGTGATGTCACGGGGGACAAAAGTGGGGTCGTGGGGTATGCCGCCGTTGTCCTGTATAAGAAAAATGGAGACGGCACGGACCAGTGGGGGAATACCGGGGATGGACCTGACGAAACAGGAACAGGATTTGCTCCTCAAGAGAGCACGGGAGAGTATTGAGACCGGCCTTGCCGGGGGGGAGATATCTCCCCCGGAGATAGAGTCTGATACCCTGAAGCAAAAAATGGGCGCCTTCGTCACCCTCAAGAAAAGGGGGCGGCTGAGGGGCTGTATCGGGTTTATAAAGGGGGAAAAACCGCTCTATGAAACGATTGAGGAGATGGCCCGGGCGGCGGCCTTCAGGGATCCCCGATTCAAGCCCGTGCGGGAAGATGAGCTCAAGGACCTCGATATAGAGATATCGGCCCTGACACCGCTCAAACGGATACACGATGTCGGTGAGATCGAGGTGGGGAGACATGGGATCTACGTTGTCAGGGGTTACCATTCCGGTCTCCTCCTGCCGCAGGTTGCCACCGAGTACGACTGGGACAGGATTACATTTCTGAAGGAGACCTGCATCAAGGCAGACCTGCCGGAGGACGCGTGGAAGGATGCGGGCACGCAGGTGTTTATCTTTTCCGCGACGGTCTTCGGCGAAGGGTAAGTGGCGTTTTTTTTCTTTGAGAAATTTTTCTTAAACCGCGATTTTTGATAAAAACCTCTTGACAAATACATCTTTTATATTTAATGTCCCTGTTTCTATTTAAGGGGAGATAAGCGCGGTTCTCCACGGGCGCCGGAGTGCGGTTGGCCCGTGCCGTGGCTTTTAATCCCTGTAATATACATAAGTTAACTTGCTGGCGTAGCTCAATTGGTAGAGCAGCTGATTTGTAATCAGCAGGTCGCGGGTTCGAGTCCCATCGCCAGCTCCAGTTACTGCTGAATAGCGTGGAGGGGTTCCCGAGTGGTCAAAGGGAGCAGACTGTAAATCTGCCGGCGAAGCCTACGGAGGTTCAAATCCTCCCCCCTCCACCATATTTTTGTCATTTTGGGTTGTTATGAGGCGGGAGTAGCTCAGTGGCTAGAGCGTCAGCCTTCCAAGCTGAGGGTCGCGGGTTCGAATCCCGTTTCCCGCTCCATTTTTTCTCAGGGTGTGGAAAAGGATCCTTATCGGCCCACGTAGCTCAGTCGGTAGAGCACATCCTTGGTAAGGATGAGGTCACCAGTTCAATCCTGGTCGTGGGCTCCATTTTGGTGAAAGCGGGTTTATGGGAATGAGAGATATCGTTATTCTTGCATGTAGCGAGTGCAAACAGAGAAATTACACGACGACGAAGAACAAGCGGGTCACGAAAAACCGTCTCGAGATGAAGAAATACTGCAAATTTTGTCAGCGCCATACCGAACACAAAGAGACGAAGTAGGATGTCTGTTTACACATGCAGAGGTGATCAGGGTGGGATCTCTTCCGAGGATGTCGCTGCCAAAGAGATGTTGGAATGTTCTCGTGGGGTCTTCGGAATAATGAAATGAGGACATGTTGCCTGGAACAGGCCAGTAGCTCTAATGGCTAGAGCACCGGACTCCAAATCCGGGTGTTGGGGGTTCGAATCCCTCCTGGCCTGCCATTAATGTTCTTTCCGAGGGGATGGCGAATGGAAAAGATGCGAGTAATGATAGACGGTGTGAGACGCTTTCTCAGGGAGGCGAAAGCGGAGCTGAAAAAGGTAACGTGGCCGACCCCTAAGGAGGCCCTTGCCTCGACCTCCGTCGTGATCGTCGTGGTTATTATCGTGTCAATATTTCTTGGTATCGTGGATCTCGGCCTTACCAGGATCATACGATTGGTACTGAGCTAACGCTATGGCTTTTAACTGGTACGTTGTTCACACATACTCGGGTTTTGAGAACAGGGTCAAGCGCTCTTTGGAGGAGCGGGTGATCACCTTCGGTATGGAGGATTATTTTGCCGACATCCTGATACCGGAGGAGGATGTGGTCGAACTCAAGAAGGGGGAAAAGAAGACCTCGAAGAGAAAATTCTTCCCCGGGTACATACTGGTGAAGATGGAGCTGACCGACGATACCTGGCATATGGTGAAAGAGACCCCCAAGGTCACCGGCTTCATAGGGACGAAGGACCGGCCGTCTCCGATATCCGATGAGTCCGTGCAGTCCCTGAAGACCAAGATAGATGAGGGTACCCTGAAGCCCCAGCCGAAATTCAAGTTCGAGCTGGGTGACCATGTGAGGATCGTCGACGGGCCCTTTACCAATTTTGACGGGGTTGTCGATGAGATCAAGCCGGAGAAGGGTAAACTGAGGGTTATCGTGTCTATCTTCGGCAGATCCACACCCGTGGAACTTGATTTTATACAGGTGGTCCAGAACTAGAAGAAGCGTCAGGAACGTTTGAAACGAGAAGGAAACAGAGGGGAGTCTCATGGCTAAGAAGGTTATCGCGAGCATCAAACTTCAAATCCAGGCCGGCAAAGCTACGCCTTCGCCGCCTATCGGTCCTGCCCTGGGGCAGCACGGGGTTAACATAATGGAATTCTGCAAGGCCTATAATGCCCTTACGCAGAATCAGGAGGGTATGATCATACCGGTTGAGATAACCGTCTACGCCGACAAGTCATTTACCTTCATCACCAAGACCCCGCCGACATCCGTCCTGCTGAAGCAGGCGGCAAAGATCGCAAAGGGTGCGGGGGATCCCAAAAGGGAAAAGGTAGGGACGGTGACCCCCAAACAGCTGCGTGAAATCGCTGAAATAAAGTATGAGGATCTGAATGCCGTCGACATGGACGGCGCTATGGCTATCGTGGCGGGGACTGCACGGTCCATGGGTATTGAAATTGCCAAATAATTTTTCGGGGTTCGAACAAGATGTCTAAGAGAGGCAAAAAATATTTAGAGGAAAGAGGCAAGGTGGAGCCTGGCAGGCGGTATCCGTTGAAAGAGGCGGTGGAGCTTGCCGTGTCGACCGCGAGGGCGAGGTTCGATGAGACGGCCGATGTCGCCATCAAGCTGGGGGTTAACCCCAAACACGCTGACCAGATGATACGCGGGAGTGTGGTGCTTCCCCATGGTCTCGGCAAGACCGTAAGGGTCCTGGCCTTCGCAAAAGGGGACAAGGAACGTGAAGCCCTTGAGGCAGGAGCGGATTTTGCCGGTTCCGATGACCTCGTTGAAAAGGTCAAGGGCGGGTGGATGGAATTCGACAGGGTCGTTGCCACCCCCGACATGATGGGGACGGTTGGGAAGCTGGGTAAGATTCTGGGGCCACGCGGCCTGATGCCCAATCCCAAGGTCGGCACGGTGACCTTTGACGTCAAGGGTGCGGTCGAAGAACTGAAGGCGGGGAAGGTTGAATTCCGGGTCGAGAAGGCGGGGATTGTCCACAGCCCCGTAGGAAAGGCTTCGTTCGGAACGGATAAGCTGACAGAGAATATCCTGGCGTTGGTGGAGTCCATCCTGAAGCTGAAACCTGCATCCAGCAAGGGCACCTATCTGAAGGCCATCTCTCTCTCCACCACCATGGGCCCGGGGGTCAGTATAGATCCTATGGATGTCAGGAGTACGTTACGGGCCGTATAGAAAAGGAACAAGAAGTCAGAGACAGCAGGTACCGCGGTGTTTAATCGAACAGGGAGTCGGCCTGCCGAGACTATGGAGGAGTTGAAACAAATCTTTTCCTGTATAGTGGTCTGACTTTCAGAGAATCCTGATCGCCCCCAGGGTGGGCAGGATGTTTTGGAACTCAAACAACGGAAGGAGGCCATGTATTGAATAAGAGTGCGAAGGAACGTGTTGTAGCTGAGCTTCATAAAAAGCTGAAGGATGTGAAGCTGGCTGTTCTTGCAGACTACAGCGGCATCAAGGTCAAGGAGATCACCGACCTGAGGAATGAGCTCCGCAAGGCGGAGAGCGAATTCAGGGTGGTGAAGAACAACCTCCTCAGTATCGCTCTGAAGGATACCGATTTTTTGCCGCTGGATGACCATCTCAAGGGCCCCCGAGCCCTCATGATGAACTTTGGAGATGTGGTTGAGCCCACCAAGGTACTGGTTGAGTTTGCTAAGAAGAACGACAAGCTTGAGATCGAGGCGGGTGTCCTTGACGGCAGGATTTTAAGCAGGGAGCAGATCAAGGCCCTGGCCGAGCTCCCGAGCAGGGAGGTCCTTCTGGGGAAACTCCTTTCTGTTCTGGTAGGAGCGCAGACCCAGTTTGTCACCGTCTTGAGTGCGGTTCCCCGGGGACTCGTGCAGGTGCTGGAGGCCCATAGACTGAAACAGGAAAATAATTAGATATACAGGAAAGGATAGAGCGAACAATGGCAACAGCAAAAAAGATCACGAAAGAAGATGTTATCAGTTTTATCGAAAATATGACGGTTCTTGAACTGTCTGAGATGGTAAAGGAACTTGAGGAAAAACTGGGTGTCTCCGCGGCGGCCCCGGTAGCGGCAGTAGCGGCGGCCCCGGCAGCGGCAGCCGGACCTGCAGAGGAAAAGACAGATTTTGATGTTATCCTCACGGGATTCGGCGACCAGAAGATCCAGGTTATCAAGATTGCCAGGGCCGTAACAGGGCTGGGGCTCAAAGAAGCCAAGGACCTCGTCGAAGGTGTTCCCAAGCCCGTCAAAGAGGGTGTATCGAAGGACGAGGCCGAAGAGATCAAAGCGAAGCTGGAAGAAGTGGGCGCGACAGTGGAGATCAAGTAGCAGGCGTACGCAGTTGAACATTATAGGAGTATTCGATGGTATGGGTCCAGAAGCCAGAGGTCAGAGAGGATTTTTCTGTTCTGGCTTCTCTCTTTTATGAAGGGTAGACCATTATAAGGATCGATATGGGCACGTATAGAAAAAGTTTTGGCCGCATAAAAAAAATAGTTGAGATACCCGATCTCATAGAAATTCAGAGAAAGTCCTATGAGAAATTCCTCCAGGCCGATGTGGAACCCGGAAAGAGGGGGAGCTTCGGTCTTCAGGGGGCCTTTAAGAGCGTTTTCCCCATCGTCGATTTTAGCGGGAAATGCTCACTGGAATTTGTCAGCTACAAGATAGGCAATGCCCGATATGATGTTCGGGAGTGCACCCAGAGGGGGATGACCTATAATGCCCCCCTGAGGGTTGTGGTTCGACTTGTTGTCTTCGACAATAATGGTCGAACCGGCGAGCAGAAGACCATACGTGACATCAAGGAGCAGGAGATATACTTCGGGGAGATTCCGCTGATGACCGAAAAGGGTACCTTTAATATCAACGGTACCGAGAGGGTCATTGTCAGTCAGCTGCACCGGTCGCCGGGCATCTTTTTCGGTCACGACAAAGGGAAGACCCATGTGAGCGGGAAACTGATCTATTCGGCGAGGGTGATCCCCATACGGGGCTCCTGGCTTGACCTCGAATTTGATCCGAAGGATATCCTCTACGCCCGGGTGGACCGGAGGAGGAAAATGCCGGTCACGGTGCTCCTCAAGGCCATGGGGTATTCTGCCGAAGACCTGGTGAGACACTTTTACAATATTGAGAAGGTCGTCCTGAGCAGCAACCGTGTCTCTCTGATCGTTGATGACAGCCTCGTCGGCGAGAGAGTGACCGAAGACATCAAGGATGCGAAGAGCGGCGAGATCATCCTCAAGAAGGGGCGGAAGATTACGAAGACCTTTCTGAAGAAGGTGGAGGATGCGGGGATAACCCGACTGGATGTGGGGAAGGATTACCTTGTCGGAAAGGTCCTTGCCTCGGACGTGACGGATCCCGCGACCGATGAAGTCCTTCTGAGATGCAACGATGAGCTGAATGAAGAAGGTATCAATCTCCTCCATGAGAGGAAGATCAAAGAGATCGGACTTATTCAGCTTGACGAAGAAGGGACAAACGCCTACATCCGCAATACGATGATCATCGACAAGATCGAGACCCAGGAAGACGCCATCATCGACATATACCGAAGGCTGAGACCCAGCAATCCCCCCTCGCTCGAGACGGCCCACCGGTTTTTCAACAGCCTCTTTTTCAGTCACGACAGCTATGATCTGTCCGATGTCGGACGGGTGAAGATGAACTACAAGCTTCGCATGAACGTGCCTTCCGATATGACGATTCTCCGCGAGGAGGACGTCATGGAGGCGGTGAAATACCTTATCAATCTGAAAAACGGCGTACCCGAATATAGCGTCGACGACATTGATCATCTCGGGAACCGGAGAATCAGATCCGTCGGGGAACTGATCGAGAATCAGTACCGGATCGGACTGGTACGGATGGAGCGTGCCATCAAGGAAAAGATGAACCTCCTCGACATAGAGACCATGATGCCGCACGACCTTATCAACGCTAAACCGGTTACCGCCGTGGTCAATGAGTTTTTCGGGAGCAGCCAGCTGTCCCAGTTTATGGATCAGACCAACCCTCTCTCCGAGATCACGCACAAGAGAAGACTCTCGGCTCTCGGCCCCGGGGGTCTTACCCGCGAGAGAGCGGGGTTTGAGGTGCGGGATGTGCATAATACCCACTATGGACGTGTCTGTCCCGTTGAGACGCCGGAGGGGCCCAATATCGGCCTGATCGTGTCCCTCAGTGCCTATGCCCGGGTCAATGACTTCGGTTTCATAGAGACACCGTACCGGGTGGTGAAGAACGGAAAGGTCCTCGACGAGATCCGGTATCTCACCGCGACAGAGGAAGAGGATTATATCATAGCTCAGGCGAATGTCCCCGTTGATGCAAAGGGAAAGTTTACCGGGGATCTCATTACGGCCCGGAAGAGCGGAAACTACGTAACCGTTGGCCCGGGGGAGATAGATCTGATGGACGTATCCCCCAGTCAGCTTGTTTCCGTTGCCGCCGGGCTGATCCCGTTTCTGGAACATGATGATGCCAACCGGGCCCTGATGGGTTCCAATATGCAGCGTCAGGCCGTTCCGCTGCTCAAGCCGGAGGCTCCCTTTGTGGGGACCGGAATGGGGGCCGTCGTGGCACGGGATTCCGGTGCCGTCATCGTGGCAAAGGCATCGGGCATTGTGGAGGATGTCGATGCCGCGAGAATCGTTATCAAGCGCGATGTCAGAGATCTGGATGCCTCCGATATCGGTGTCGATATCTACAATCTGACCAAATATCAACGGTCAAACCAGAATACCTGTTTTAATCACAAGCCCGTTGTAGACAGGGGGACCAGGGTACAGAAGGGAGACATCATAGCCGACGGCCCCGCTACCGATAACGGCGAACTGGCACTGGGCAGAAATGTCATGGTCGCCTTCATGCCGTGGGGCGGGTACAACTACGAGGACTCTATCCTGATCAGCGAGAGGATCGCAAAGGATGACATCTATACCTCCGTGCATATAGACGAATTCGAGACGGTGGCGAGAGATACCAAGCTGGGCAAGGAAGAGATTACCCGGGATATCCCCAACGTGGGAGAGGATGCCCTGAGAAACCTGGATGAAAGCGGTATCGTCAGAATGGGTGCCTCCGTCAAAGCGGGTGATATCCTTGTGGGAAAGGTCACACCGAAGGGCGAGACCCAGCTGTCACCGGAGGAGAAGCTGCTGCGGGCCATCTTCGGGGAAAAGGCCGGCGATGTCAGAGATACATCTCTGAGGGTCCCGCCCGGTGTCGATGGTGTGGTCATAGATGCCAAGATATTCACCCGCAAGGGGGCCGACAAGGATAGCAGGTCCAAGGAGATAGAGGGCGAAGAGGCAGAGAGCCTCCTGAAGGATCGGGATGATGAAATTAGGATCATCACCGATAATGTGGAAAAGAAGATCGTCGAGCTGCTGGTGGGGAAAACCTCCGCCTCGAAGCTGTCCGATCCGAACGGCAGGAAGGTCTTGCTGAAAAAGGGAGAGACCATCACAGGGGCGATCCTTGAAAATATCCCCTCCAGGCTCTGGAGCGACATCACGCTCGATGATTATGAGACCGAAGAAAGGGTGAGGGCTCTGCTTGCGGGCCTTGCCGAGAGGGTGGAGGGTGTTGAGGCCTTTTTCGCTGAGAAGATAGAGAAGATGAAGGTGGGTGATGAACTCCCGCCCGGTGTGATTAAACTGGTAAAGGTGTATGTTGCCATCAAGAGGAAGCTCTCTGTCGGTGACAAGATGGCCGGGAGACACGGTAACAAGGGGGTGCTCTCGCGGATACTCCCGGAGGAAGACATGCCCTTTTTTGAGGACGGAACACCGGTCGATATCGTCTTGAATCCCCTCGGTGTCCCCTCGCGTATGAATGTCGGTCAGATCCTCGAAACCCACCTCGGGTGGGCTGCAAAGGGGCTGGGTAAAAAGATCCAGGATATTATGAACGGCTCTAACATGGGCGCGGTGAAAAAAGGGTTGAAGGAGGTGTACGCATCTCCGGAATTTGATGCCTTTGTTGATGGAGCGACCGACGACGAAATCCGAAAACTTGTCCGCAGGCTGGAGAAAGGGGTCCCCATGGCTACCCCGGTTTTCGACGGGGCCCATGAGGACGAGATCAAGGATATGCTTCGATCGGCTGGTCTGCCGGAAACGGGCCAGACGACGTTGTATGACGGCAGAACAGGGGAGCCCTTTGATCAACCCGTGACCGTGGGGATGATCTACATGTTGAAACTCCACCATCTGGTCGACGATAAGATCCATGCCAGGTCCATAGGACCTTATTCACTGGTAACCCAGCAGCCGCTTGGTGGGAAGGCGCAGTTCGGCGGACAGAGGCTGGGTGAGATGGAGGTCTGGGCCATTGAGGCCTATGGCGCTGCCTACGCGTTGCAGGAGTTCCTGACCGTCAAAGCGGATGACGTGGTGGGGAGGACGAGGATGTACGAGGCTATCGTCAAGGGGGAACACACCCTCGAGCCCGGACTGCCGGAGTCCTTTAACGTTCTGGTCAAAGAGCTGCAAGGCCTGGCCATTAATGTTGAATTGATAGAGGATGTGTAAGGGCCGATCCTCTATAGAAACTGTCAGAAAGCAAAGGGAGTGATATCGAGTGGAAGATATCTACGGTTTTTTCGAGAAGCCTAAGGATCCGGTGAGGTTCAATGCCATCAAGGTGTCGCTGACCTCCCCGGAAACGATAACTTCGTGGTCTCGGGGCGAGGTCAAGAAGTCGGAGACGATCAATTACCGGACATTCAAGCCCGAGAGAGACGGCTTGTTCTGTGCGAAGATCTTCGGGCCGGTTAAGGATTACGAGTGCCTCTGCGGCCGCTACAAGAGAATGAAACACCGGGGGATGGTGTGCGAGAAATGCGGCGTTGAGGTTATCCAGTCAAAGGTCCGCAGAGAACGGATGGGGCACATCACCCTGGCATCACCGGTAGCGCATATATGGTTTCTCAAGAGCCTTCCCAGCAGGATCGGGAATGTCCTGGATCTCACCTTGAAGGAGCTGGAGCGGGTCCTGTACTTTGAGTCATGGATTGTCCTCGATCCGAAAGATACCCCCCTGCAGAAAAAAGAGCTCCTCTCGGAGGATCAGTATCTGGAACTGCTGGATGAATACGGGGAGGATGCCTTTGCGGTAGGTATCGGTGCGGAGGCGATCCGAAAGCTCCTGGAGGAGATCAACCTTGAAGAGCTGGACGATGAGCTCCGGGTCGAGCTGAAAGAGGCTACCTCTGTTACGAAGAAGACAAAACTCGTGAAACGGCTGAAGGTCGTTGAGACGCTGAGAAAATCGGGAAACAGGCCGGAGTGGATGATCCTGACAGTCCTCCCGGTTATTCCTCCCGACCTGAGACCGCTGGTTCCCCTGGATGGCGGGCGGTTCGCGACATCTGATCTCAATGATCTCTACCGGCGGGTCATCAACCGAAACAACCGCCTGAAACGGTTGCTGGAGCTCAATGCCCCGGAGATTATTATACGAAATGAAAAGCGGATGCTCCAGGAGGCCGTTGACTGTCTGTTCGACAACGGAAGACGCGGACGTGCGGTCACCGGTTCCAACAAGCGGCCCCTGAAGTCCCTGTCCGACATGCTCAAGGGGAAGCAGGGGCGATTCAGGCAGAATCTCCTCGGCAAGAGGGTCGATTACTCCGGACGGTCGGTGATCACGGTGGGGCCTGATCTTCGGCTGCACCAGTGTGGACTGCCCAAGAAGATGGCCTTGGAGTTGTTCAAACCCTTTATCTACAACCGACTTGAGGAAAAGGGGTATGTGACGACCGTCAAGAGCGCGAAGAAGATGGTCGAGAAAGAGGGGCCGGAGGTATGGGACGCCTTGGATGAGGTCGTCCGTGAATACCCCGTCCTTTTGAACAGGGCTCCGACCCTTCACCGACTGGGAATTCAGGCCTTCGAGCCAGTTCTGATCGAGGGGAAGGCGCTGCAGCTCCACCCTCTCGTCTGTGCGGCATTCAATGCGGACTTCGACGGTGATCAGATGGCGGTGCACGTACCGCTGTCGGTAGAGGCCCAGGTCGAAGCGCGCTGCCTCATGATGTCGACCAACAATATACTCTCCCCGGCGAACGGGAAGCCGATTATCGTTCCCAGCCAGGATATGGTCCTCGGGATCTATTACATGACCCGGTCACGGGAGTATGTCAAAGGTGAGTGGATGATCTTCTCCGGCCCCGATGAGGTGAGGAGTGCATATGACGCGGAGGCGGTCGACCTCCACGCCCGGATCAAGGTCCGGATGGAGGGGGAACTGATCGATACGACCGTCGGCAGGATCCTGCTGTATGAGATTGTCCCCGAGGACATCCCCTTTGCCTTTATCAATAAGGTGATCAACAAGAAGGAGATAGCCAACCTGATCGACTACTGCTACCGTACTTCCGGGGCGAAGACGACGGTCATCCTCGCGGACCGCCTGAAGGATCTCGGCTACAAGTATGCCACGCTCTCAGGTCTGTCGATCGCCATGGGCGACCTCGCCATCCCCGCCAGCAAGGCCGATATCGTCGGCAGGGCACAGAAGGATGTCTTCGAGATACAGAAACAGTACATGGACGGCCTGATAACCGATGGTGAACGGTATAACAAGGTGATCGATATCTGGGCCCACGCCACGGAGAAGGTTGCCGATGACATGCTGGGGAATATCGGTACCGAGGAGATAGAGGTTCCCGACGGTAAAAAATCCCGGATGGAGCAGGTGGAGAGTTTTAATTCGATTTACATGATGGCCGATTCCGGTGCCCGGGGCAGCGCGGCCCAGACGCGGCAGCTTGCCGGTATGAGGGGGCTGATGGCAAAACCGTCGGGGGAGATTATCGAGACACCCATCACCGCCAATTTCAGGGAAGGCCTTACGGTCCTCGAGTACTTTATCTCCACACACGGTGCCCGGAAGGGGCTCGCCGATACAGCCCTCAAGACGGCAAACTCCGGATACCTTACCAGGAGGCTTGTCGACGTGGCGCAGGACAGTGTGATCATGGAGGTGGATTGTGGCACGCTTGACGGAATCTACGTTTCCGCCTTGGTTGAAGGGGGGGAAATCATAGAGACGGCTGGTGAGCGTGTCCTCGGGAGGGTAGCCCTGGAGGATATAGAAGACCCCTTTACCGGAGAGATTCTGGTGGAGGCAAATCAGGAGATCGACGAGGCCCTTGCGGAAAGGATCGATAAGGCCGGACTAGGCAGGGTCCTGATACGTTCCGCCCTAACCTGCAGATCCAAGCATGGTGTCTGCGCACGGTGTTACGGGAGAGACCTGGCGCACGGTCATCTGGTCAATATCGGCGAGGCGGTCGGCATCATTGCGGCCCAGTCTATCGGTGAACCGGGAACCCAGTTGACAATGAGGACCTTCCATATCGGTGGTACCGCAAAGTTTGAGGAGCACTCCACGCTGGAGGCGCGACACGACGGGATTCTCAAGTTCGTGGATCTCGTGGCTGCGGGCAAGGACGGCGGAGCCGTCGTTATGAGCAGAAAGGGGGAGGTTCACGTTCTGGATCAGGAGGGGAGAAACCGCGGAAAATATTCCGTCCCCTACGGGGCGTACCTGAGGGTTGCCGAAGGGCAAGAGGTCAAGGCGGGCACACTGATCGCTCAGTGGGATCCCTATTCAATTCCGATACTCTCCGAGATTGAAGGGACGATTAAGTTTGGCGATATCGTTGAAGGCAAGACCATGCAGGAACAGGTTGATGAGGTCACCGGTCTTTCGAGAAAGGTCATTGTCGAGTACCGGGCCGCCGATCTGCGACCCCGAGTTTCGATCAAGGACAAGGACGGAAAAACGGTCCGGGTTCCCGGGACCAACGCGATTGCACGGCACCTGCTCCCCGTCGGGGCCAATATCGGCGTCTCGGAGGGCGATGCCATTAAGGCGGGTGACATTATCGCCAAGATTCCCCGGGAGACCACCAAGACGAAGGATATCACCGGGGGTCTGCCGCGCGTAGCAGAACTCTTTGAGGCGAGAAAACCGAAGGAGTATGCCGTTATAGCCGAGATAGACGGGGAAGTGTCCTACGGTGAAGACGCCAAGGGAAAGCGAAAGATCATCGTAACCCCCGACGTGGGGGATTCCAAAGAATACCTGATCGCCAGGGGGCGGTATATCAGCGTCCAGGAGGGTGACCGGGTCGTAGCGGGCCAGGCCCTGATGGATGGATCGAGCAATCCGCATGATATCCTTACGATCAAGGGAGAGAAAGAGCTGGCGAGCTACCTGGTCGACGAGGTACAGGAGGTGTACCGTCTGCAGGGGGTCAAGATCAATGACAAGCACATTGAGATTATCGTCCGGCAGATGCTCAAGAAGGTACGGGTGACGGAATCCGGGGACACTACGTTCCTCGTGGATGAGCAGGTTGACAAGGTCGCCTTTGAAGAGGAGAACGAAGAGGCAATCAGGCGGGGAGAAAAGCCGGCTACCGCCGTTCCTGTGCTCTTGGGGATCACCAAGGCGTCACTCCACACCGACAGCTTTATATCCGCGGCATCTTTCCAGGAGACGACCCGCGTCCTTACGGAGGCCGCCCTGGCCGGGAAGGTTGATTACCTGAGGGGTCTTAAGGAGAATGTGATCATGGGGAGGCTGGTTCCCGCCGGTACGGGGCTTCCCATGTATAAGAAGCTGGGAATAGCCGTTGAGGCCGAAAATCTGATCCCTGAAGAGCAGGAAATAAATGAAGACAACAGAGAGAAAAGCCTTGACAGTCAAGTCGTGAATTGATACAAACCGCTACTTTGCTACAGCAGAAATACAGCGGTCTTCATGAGATAGAGCGGGAAGGATTTGTGGAGGAATAATGCCTACGATAAACCAGTTGATACGCAAAGGCAGATCAAAGACAAAAAAGAAGACTTCGGCCCCGGCCCTTGCCGGTTGCCCTCAGAGGAGAGGGGTGTGTGTGAGGGTCTATACGACCACCCCCAAGAAGCCGAATTCCGCCTTGAGAAAGGTTGCGAGGGTTCGTCTTACCAGCGGGTACGAGGTTACCTCCTATATACCGGGGATGGGGCATAATCTTCAGGAACACTCGGTTGTCCTCGTACGGGGCGGCAGGGTCAAGGATCTTCCCGGTGTCAGATATCATATCGTACGGGGTTCACTCGATGCCGTAGGGGTGCAGGACAGAAAACAGGGCAGGTCGAAGTACGGCTCCAAAAGACCGAAGTAGACAGGAACAGCTATATGCCGCGCAGAAGAGAAGTAACAAAGAGAAAGATACTGGCAGATCCCAAGTACAACAGCGCCTTGGTGGCACGGTTTATCAACAATCTGCTGAAGAAGGGGAAGAAGAGCGTTGCCGAGTCCATACTTTATGGCGCCTTTGACATCATAGAGGACAAGATGAAGGATCCGCCTCTCGAGATCTTTGAGAAGGCGATGGACAACGTAAAGCCGGTCCTTGAGGTAAAATCGAGACGGATCGGTGGTGCCACCTATCAGGTTCCCACGGAGGTCGCGCCGGGGAGAAGGACGGCCCTTGCGATCAGATGGCTGATAGGGAATGCTCAGTCGCGGGTCGGTAAGAGCATGAAGGAGAAACTGGCGGCTGAGTTCATGGATGCGGCTGCGGGGAGGGGGGCCTCTGTCAAGAAGAGGGAAGACACCCACAAGATGGCCGAGGCGAACAAGGCATTTGCCCATTACAGATTTTAGAGATAACGGTCTTCGGGACCGAATGTGCGGTATTTTTTGCAGGAGCTGAAACGGAATATCTTACGGGAGTGAACGGAAAAACACATTGGCAAGAGAATCAGGTGACCATTTTAACTAAAGGAGGTAATGGTTATGGCAAAGAAGAAATTTGAAAGGACGAAGCCACATTTAAATATTGGAACAATCGGACATGTGGATCACGGTAAGACCACATTGACTGCAGCTATAACGAAGCATCTGGCAACCAAGGGCTTCGCCGAGTTCATGCCCTTTGATTCGATTGATAACGCCCCCGAAGAGAAGGAACGAGGAGTTACCATCAATATCGCGCATGTTGAGTATGAAACCGAGACGAGGCACTACGCCCATGTCGATTGCCCGGGCCATGCCGACTACATAAAGAACATGATATCGGGTGCCGCCCATATGGATGGAACCATACTGGTGGTGGCGGCCTCGGACGGCCCCATGCCGCAGACGAGAGAGCATATCCTCCTTGCCCGGCAGGTGCAGGTGCCGTATATCGTCGTGTACATGAACAAGGTTGATCTGGTCGATGACCCGGAGCTCCTTGAGCTCGTTGAACTCGAGCTGAGAGAGCTGTTGACGGATTACGAATTCCCCGGCGACGATCTCCCCATTATCAAGGGATCGGCCCTGAAGGCCCTGGAGAGCGATGATCCGAACTCCGAGGATGTCAAGAGCATCTGGGAGCTGATGGAGGCCGTTGATACATATATTCCGGAGCCCGTTCGGGATCTCGAAAAACCGTTCCTGATGCCGGTTGGAGACGTCTTTACCATCTCCGGTCGCGGAACGGTTGTAACCGGTCGGGTTGACAGGGGAATCATCAAGACAGGTGAGGAGGTCGAAATCGTAGGGATCAGGCCGACCTTCAAGACGGTGTGCACGGGTGTTGAGATGTTCCGTAAGACCCTCGACGAGGGGCGGGCCGGTGACGATATCGGTGTTCTCCTGAGAGGGACCAAGCGGGAAGATGTCGAGAGGGGGCAGGTTGTTGCGAAGCCCGGTTCCATTACCCCCCATACAAAGTTCAAGGCACAGGTCTATGTCCTCACGAAGGAAGAGGGCGGACGGCATACGCCGTTCTTCAACGGATATCGTCCGCAGTTCTATTTCAGGACAACGGATGTGACAGGGGTCGCCACGCTTCCCGAGGGGACCGAGATGGTGATGCCTGGTGATAATGTGGAGATGGTGGCCGAGCTGATTACCCCCATCGCCATGGAAGAGAAACTGAGGTTTGCTATTCGTGAGGGTGGCAGGACTGTCGGGGCCGGTGTCGTCAGCGAAATTATAGAGTAGGTCCCCGTTTGGTAAAGGTTTCAATGGAAAATCAAAAGATAAGAATTCGTCTCAAGGCTTACGATTATAAGCTCCTTGACAGGTCGGCACAGGATATTGTGGAGGCTGCGAAGAGGACGGGCGCGCGTGTCGCGGGGCCGATTCCTCTCCCGACAGTGATCAATAAGTATTGTGTGAACAGATCGCCCAATGTTGACAAGAAATCCAGAGAGCAGTTTGAGATACGCACACACAAGAGACTTATTGACATCGTTGAACCGACACAGTCTACTGTCGATACATTGATGAAACTTGATCTCTCCGCTGGCGTTGATGTAGAGATAAAGTTATAGACGGTACGGAAAGTGAGGAGATGATCTTTTGGACTTCAGCTTCATCTCCTCGTTTTTTGTCAAAAAGATGCATGGGAAGTCGTAGATGTCATGAAAAAGGGACTGATAGGCAAAAAATTGGGTATGACCCAGATATTCTGGGATGATGGCTCCGTGATCCCCGTAACTGCCATCGAGGCAGGACCCTGCGTCGTCATACAGAAAAAGGCCGAGGATGTCGATGGATATGATGCCATACAGCTCGGATTTGATCGGGTAAAGGAAAAGGCCGTCACCAAACCCCTGAAGGGGCATTTCAAGAAGGCCGATAAGGGTTCCTTCAGGATCCTCAGAGAGTTCAGAGTGGAATCTACCGATGAGTACGAGGTAGGCGTAGAGCTCACGGCCGATATCTTCAAGGTAGGTGACTATATCGATGTGGTTGGGACAACCAGGGGCCGGGGTTTCGCGGGTGTTGTGAAACGCCATGGGTTCAAGGGTGGCAGGGCCACCCACGGTTCGATGTTTCACCGGGCGCCCGGTTCCATAGGGGCCAGCGCGTGGCCATCGAGGGTCTTCAAGGGTAAGAGGATGCCGGGGCATATGGGTAATCATCGACAGACCGTTCAAAACCTGATGGTGGTGGGTATCCGCCCTGAACAAAACCTCATCCTGGTGAAGGGCTCCGTTCCCAGCGGCAAGAACGGTATCGTTTTGATCAAGGATTCTATTAAACTGTAAGGTAGATAGTGAAAATGCCGGTTCTGAATGTATACGATATAGAAAAAACCAAGGTAGCCGAGGTGGAGCTGAATGACGAGGTCTTCGGTGCCGATGTCAACGAACATGTCCTGCATGAAGTGGTTCGGATGCAGCTGGCATGCAGGCGGCAGGGTACCGCTTCCACCAAGACCAGGTCTGATGTTCGCGGGGGCGGAAGAAAACCGTGGCGCCAGAAGGGAACCGGAAGGGCGAGAGCCGGTACATCGCGATCCCCCATCTGGAGGGGCGGTGGAACCGTCTTCGGGCCTCATCCCCGGGACTATTCCTACAAGGTGCCGAAGAAGGTGAGGAGAGCGGCCCTGAAGTCCGCCCTCAGTATGAAGGTGAAGGAAGACAAGGTCATCATACTCAGAGACTTCCCGATGGATGAGATAAAGACGAAGCGGTTTCAGGCGGTCCTGGACCGGTTTGAACTCGGCACGGCCCTCTTCGTCCTGGAGGAGAAAAACGTCATACTGGAAAAATCCTCTCGAAATATCAAGGCTGTGAAGATGATGCGATCAGAGGGCATCAATGTGTACGATCTCCTGAAGTACGACAATCTTGTTCTGTTGGAGCCCTCCGTGAAAAAGATAGAAGGGGCGTTGCTGTCATAATGGATATATATTCCGTCATAAAGAGACCGGTCGTGACCGAGAAGAGTACAATCGCCAGGGAGGAAGAGAACAAGTACCTCTTTGAGGTGGATCGAGGGGCCACAAAGATAGAGATCCGTAATGCCGTAGAGAAGATATTCAAGGTCAGCGTGGTGGATGTCCGCACCATCAGCGTGTCCGGTAAGAAAAAGAGGGTGGGGAGAGTTATCGGCAGGAGGCGAAACTGGAAAAAGGCCGTGATCACCCTCGCTCCCGGGAGTTCTATCGAGGTTCACGAGGGAGTATAGAAGAGAAGGGATTGTAGAGGAAGATGGCACTCAAGACGTACAAACCGACATCTCCGGGGAGAAGAGCCCAGACAGGATTTACCTTTGAGGAGATAACGAAGACAAAGCCCGAGAAGGCCCTTGTAAAGTCGCTGAAGAGAACCGGCGGGCGGAACAACCGGGGACGGATGACGAGCCGGCATATCGGCGGAGGACACAAGAGGAAGTTCCGGGTGATCGACTTCAAGCGCGATAAGGTGGAAATCCCCGCCAGGGTGGCGGCTATCGAATATGATCCGAACCGCTCCTCGCGGATAGCCCTTCTCCACTATGTAGACGGGGAGAAACGGTACATTCTCGCTCCGCTGGGGCTTGAAGTGGGTGATACGATTGTCAGCGGGGAAAAGGTAGATATCAAGACGGGCAACGCGAGCCCCCTGAAGAATATTCCCCTCGGTTCTCTGATCCATAACCTTGAACTCAAGATTGGTAAGGGGGGGCAGATGATCAGGAGTGCGGGGTCCTATGGTCAGCTGATGGCAAAGGAGGGCGCATACGCCCAGATCCGTCTGCCTTCGGGAGAGGTCCGAAAGGTCTTGATAGAATGCAGGGCAACCATCGGGCAACTCGGGAACCTCGACCATGAGAACGTCAGTATCGGAAAAGCGGGCCGCACGCGGTGGCTGGGCAGGAGACCCAAGGTCCGGGGAGTGGTTATGAACCCCGTTGACCATCCGATGGGCGGCGGTGAAGGACGCTCGTCCGGTGGCAGGCATCCCTGTACCCCGTGGGGGGTACCCACCAAGGGCTACAAGACCAGGAAGAACAAGAGTTCTGATAAATATATCGTGAAGAAAAGAGGGTAGAGTGTGGCGCGTTCAATAAAAAAAGGCCCCTATGTCAATGAAAAGCTTCTGAAGAAGGTCCGATCAGCGGAGGCTGCAGGGAGCAGGGCGGTGATAAAGACGTGGTCCCGCCGTTCCATGGTCGCCCCCGAGCTCGTAGGCCATACGTTCGCGGTACATAATGGGAAGAAATTTATCCCCGTATATGTGACCGAGGACATGGTCGGGCACAAACTGGGTGAATTTGCGCCGACGAGGACCTTCTACAGTCATGCAGGCGACAGGAAAACAAGGCTGAAAAAGAGATAGCCGCGGGGTTTTGTGACAGATGGAAGCAAAGGCAGTAGTAAAACATGTTCGGATATCACCACAGAAAGTGCGCTTGGTGGTCGATCTGATCCGAGGAAAAAAGGTTGAAGAGGCGGACACGAAGCTCGGCTTTACCGACAAGAAAGCCGCGCGCATCGTCAGGAAGGTGCTCAAGTCCGCTATGGCTAACGCAGCCCAGAATCCCAACATAGACGAGAATATCCTTTACGTGCGAGAGATATTTGTGGATCAGGGTCCTTCGCTCAAGAGATGGAGGGCGCGGGCACAGGGGAGAGCGGCGTCCATACGGAAGAGAACGAGTCATATAACAGTTATACTCGATGAAGGGTAATCTCTAGGGAGGTGAAGGTTTGGGACAAAAGGTAAATCCCATCGGGTTCAGATTGGGCATCAATAAGACGTGGAGCTCGCGATGGTTCGCCGAGCGGAACTACAGTGAGCTGCTCCATGAAGATATACGGGTCAGAAAACAGCTCAAGGACAAATTTTTTCATGCCGGTATATCCAAGATAGAGATCGAAAGGGCCTCCGATAAGGCAAAGGTCAATATATATACGGCGCGTCCGGGGATCATCATCGGGAGAAAAGGGACCGAAATAGAGAAGATAAAAAAAGATCTCGAGAAGGTCATGACGGGAGAAGTCATCATCAATATACTGGAGGTACGCAAGCCAGAGACGGATGCACAGCTCGTAGCCGAAAATATCGCCCTGCAGCTTGTACGGAGGGTCAATTTCAGGAGGGCCATGAAGAGGGGTGTGACGACGGCCCTCAAGTTCGGTGTCCAGGGTATCCGGGTGGCATGTGCGGGTCGACTGGGCGGAGCTGAAATGGCCAGGAGAGAATGGTATCGGGAAGGCAGGGTTCCCCTCCACACATTGCGGGCTGATATCGATTACGGTTTTGCCGAGGCCAAAACGACCTACGGGATTATAGGGGTCAAGGTTCTGATATTTAACGGCGAGGTCCTGCCGGACAAGAAAAACACTCTGGACTCGCAGGGATAGGTTTATTATGTTAGCACCAAAAAGGGTAAAATACAGGAAGATCCAGAAGGGTCGCATAAAGGGCTCGGCCCATAAGGGAATCACGGTGGATTTTGGTGAATACGGGCTCCAGGCATTGGAAAGCGGCCGGATAACGGCGCGGCAGATCGAATCGGCCCGTATCGCGATAACCCGTCACGTAAAGCGCGGCGGTAAGATATGGATACGAATCTTCCCTCACAAGTCGATCACCAAAAAACCGGCAGAGACCCGTATGGGAAAGGGGAAAGGATCTCCGGAAGAGTGGGTTGCCATCGTCAAGAAGGGCACGATTCTTTACGAGATGGAGGGTGTTCCGGAAGAAATTGCCCGTGAGGCATTGAGGCTGGCATCGCACAAGCTTCCTGTGGCGACAAAGGTTCTTTCCAGGGAGATATTTGATGAAAATTAAGGAAATCAGAGATCTTGGCGTGGATGAGCTGAAAGAAAAGGAGAAGGGCTTTGTCGAGGAGCTCTTCAGGCTTCGTATCAGGTTTGCGACCGGGCAGTTGGAGTCTTCTTCCGTGATCAAGAAGGTAAAGAGGAATGTAGCCCGTGTAAAGACCGTTCTCAGAGAAAGAGGAGCGCTGAGTTAGTATGGATACCAGGGGTAAAAAGAGAACGATACAGGGGATGGTGGTCAGTGACAAGATGGACAAGACGGTGGTCGTCATGACCGAGCGGCTGGTCAAACACCCCAAATTCCATAAGTACATAAAGAGACATGTGAAATACAAGGCCCACGATAGCGGGAACAGTTGTGGCCTGGGTGATAAGGTGATGATTGTCGAATCACGCCCTTTCAGCAAGGAAAAGCGGTGGAGGGTGTGCGAGATATTGGAAAAGGCAAAGTAGCGGGATTTTAGTGACGGAGTTTTTGTTATGATACAGATGCAAACCTTTTTGAAGGTAGCTGACAATTCCGGGGCCAAAAAGGTCTGTTGTATAAAGGTTCTGGGTGGGTCACGGAGGAGATACGCCCATGTGGGTGATATCATCGTCGTGTCCGTCAAGGAGGCAATCCCCAATTCGAAGGTGAAGAAGGGGGATGTCCTCAAGGCCGTCGTTGTGAGAACGCGCAGGGAGATCGGCCGGACCGACGGTTCGTATCTCAAGTTCGACGAGAACTCCGCCGTTCTGCTCAACGATCAGCTCGAACCGCTCGGTACACGGATATTCGGACCTGTCGCCAGGGAGTTGCGGGCGAAACAATTTATGAAAATCGTTTCCCTTGCTCCGGAAGTCATATAAAAAGATTGAACGTTCCATGCGATTGGAGATCCATCGAATGCATATAAAGAAGAACGATACGGTGAAGGTAATCGCCGGCAGAGAAAAGGGAAAGACCGGCAAGGTCCTGAACGTTGTCAAGGAGAAGAATCGCGTCCTGATCGAGAAGGTAAACCTGGTGAAAAAACACCAGAAGCCCGACGCGACCGGGAAGGGCGGCATCGTGGAAAAAGAGGCCCCTTTGCATGTATCCAACGTTATGCTTGTCTGTAGTAAGTGTAATACCGGCATACGGGTAGGGCACAAGGTACTGGAGGATGACAAGAAGGTGCGCGTCTGCAAAAAATGCCAAGAGCTGCTGGATGAATAGGAAGACCGATGGCCAGATTAAAGAAATATTATAAAGAGGAAGTGGCTCCTGCCCTGATCAAGGAGCTTGGATATACAAACTCCATGCAGGTTCCGCGTCTTGAAAAAATCGTGGTCAACATGGGGCTGGGTGAGGCGATCCAGAATATCAAGATACTGGATAATGCGGTTTCGGAGCTTGCCATGATCGTGGGGCAGAGGCCTGTTGTCACCAAGGCCCGGAAATCGATTGCCACCTTTAAACTCCGTCAGGGCATGTCGATAGGGTGTATGGTGACCCTGCGGCGGGAGAAGATGTATGAGTTTCTCGACAGGCTTGTCAATGTTGCCATCCCGAGGATCAGGGACTTCAGGGGAATTTCGCCCCGATCATTTGATGGCAGGGGGAATTTCTCCATGGGGATCAATGAACACTATATCTTCCCCGAGATCGATTATGACAAGATCGATAAAGTGAAAGGCCTGAATATAACGATTGTCACGACGGCGAGGACAGACGACGAGGCACGACACCTCTTGAAATTAATGGGAGTACCGTTTCGTAATTAGGAGGAATGGGTGTGGCAAAGAAATCCTTGATAGCAAAGGCCAAGGCAAAGAAAAACTTTTCCGTTCGGGAGTACAACCGGTGCCCACTGTGCGGGAGGCCTCGCGCTTACTATAGAAAATTTGATATGTGCAGGATATGTTTGAGAAAGCGTTCCCTTAACGGGGAGATTCCGGGTGTTATAAAATCAAGCTGGTAAAGGAGAACCACGATGGGGATGACCGATCCCATTGCCGACATGCTGACAAGGATCAGAAATGCGAACCGCATGAAGTTTAAGAATGCGGATGTATCTCTGTCAAAGGTAAATCTGAGTTTTGCAAAGGTGTTAAAAGACGCGGGGTATATAAGCGGATTTGATGTCAGAAAAGGGGACCAGAATCCGCACGGGATGTTGCGGATACATCTGCGATATTCAGGCGGAAAGGAAGGCGCGATCACCGATATACAGCGGGTGAGCAAACCGAGCAAGAGGGTGTATGCCGGCAGTACGGATATCCCCAAGGTCTTGAATGGGTATGGAATAGCCATCCTTTCGACCTCCAAGGGAATCATGACCGATAAGCAGGCACGGGCATTGAACGTGGGCGGTGAGATTCTCTGTAACGTATGGTGAAAATAATTTGGCTGGTAAGATGAAGCGGGAGATGTGTTCATGTCGAGAATTGGCAAGAAGCCGATAGATATTCCTGATGGTGTAAAGGTCAAACAGGACGGTTCGTTGATGACCGTGGAGGGCCCCAAGGGAACCCTTTTCATGGAGGTCCCGGCAGGAGTTGAGGTCGCCTTGGAGGGGAGTAGCGCCCTTGTCAGGGTCCTGTCTGATGACAGAAAGGGCAGGTCTCTGTATGGCCTCGTCAGAACGCTGGTCGCCAATATGGTAACGGGAGTGAGCGCCGGGTTCGAAAAGGCCCTGGAAATCGTGGGTGTCGGGTACCGGGGAGAGGTGCAGGGGAACGTGCTCAAGCTCCTGATCGGTTATTCTGACCCCGTGGAATATGCGATACCGGAGGGAATAGCGGTCAAGATCGATAAGCAAGTAAACCTGGTGGTCTCGGGAATCGACAAGGAGCTTGTCGGCAGGGTTGCCGCCCAGATACGGGATTTGAAGAAACCCGAACCGTATAAGGGGAAGGGGATCCGGTACGCAGGCGAGTATGTGCGCAAGAAGGTGGGAAAATCTGCGGGAACGTAAAATTATAGAGGGATTGCTGTGGCATCGACAAAGAGACTAAAGAAGATACGAGAAAGACGGGAAAAACGGGTTCGGAGCAAGATCTTTGGTACCGAGGCGCGCCCGCGCCTTTCGGTCTTTCGGAGTTCCAAATATATATACGTCCAGGCGATTGCTGACGATGTGGGAAAGACCCTTGCCCAGGCATCGACGTTGAATAAAGAGCTTCAGGGAACCGTGAAGGGGCTTAAAAAGGTCGAGGCGGCCAGGGAGGTCGGGAAGATGCTGGGAAAGGACCTCCTCTCAAAGAATATCACGGAGGCCGTCTTTGACCGAGGCAGGTTTCTCTATCATGGTCGGGTGAAGTGCCTTGCAGAAGGCGTGCGGGAGATGGGCGTAAAATTATAAAACTTTGGATCTGGATAAAGGAAACATGGAAGAAAGCGAACTTCTTGACAAGGTAATAAAGATCAAAAGGACTGCCAAGGTAGTGAAGGGTGGCAGGAGGTTTCGGTTCAGTGCCGTGGTCGCGGTTGGTGACGGAAACGGCTCTGTCGGTGTGGGACTGGGCAAGGCCCAGGAGGTTCCCGAGGCCATCAGGAAGGGTATGGAGATGGCCAAGCGGAACATCGTCAAGGTCTCCATCGCGGACGGGACGATCCCTCACGAAGTGATAGGGCACTATGGCGCCGGGAGGGTCCTTCTGAAGCCTGCCTCCAAGGGCACGGGCCTCATAGCGGGAGGTGCCGTCAGGGCGATCTTGGAGGTGGCGGGAGTCCAGAATATACTGACCAAGTGCCTCGGTTCCCATAACCCCCATAACCTGGTGAAGGCAACGATGGAGGGGTTGAGGAGCCTGAGAGACCCCGCACAGATAGCCGCCCTGCGGGGTAAGGATATCGCTGAAATCTAACGATGGTGTATGGAGCGTAGGTTGTGAAACAGCTTAAGATTGAACTGATAAAGAGTTCCATAGGGAGGCCTGAGACGCAGAGGAAGGTGCTCCGGGGGATGGGACTTGGAAAGATGCATAAGACGGTATACCTGCAAGACACCCCGGAAATCAGAGGCATGGTCAGGAAAGTGTCCCATCTGGTTTCCGTGGAAGAATGTGAGACGGACGCATGAAGTTGAATGAATTGAGGCCCGCTGAGGGGGCAACCAGGAAGAGGAAACGGGTAGGACGCGGCGATGCCTCGGGACACGGCGGGACATCCGGCCGGGGTTCGAAGGGACAGAATGCCCGTTCGGGCGGGGGTGTCAGACCCGGATTTGAGGGGGGGCAAATGCCTCTCTCGAGGCGGTTGCCGAAACGCGGCTTTCACAATAGATTTCGGAAAGAGGTCGTTATCGTAAATATCGGCCAGCTGGGTGTGTTCCCCAAGGGATCGGTCGTCGACGCAGATGCCCTCATGGCGAGCGGCATCGTGAAGAAGACCGGCGATGCGATCAAGGTGCTTGGTAAGGGGACGATAGACCGTCCGTTGACGGTGAAGGTCAACGGGATCAGCCGCAGTGCCCGTGAGAAGATCGAGACCTCGGGCGGAACGATAGAGGTTGTTTAATGATAGGTGGTTTTAAGAACATAACAAAGATCCCGGAGCTGCAGAAGAAGATCCTCTTCACCTTTCTTCTTTTGGCCGTTTACCGGATCGGTGTTCATGTTCCGACCCCCGGTATCGACACGCAGGCCCTTGCCGCACTCTTCGAACAGGCGAAGAACTCTCTACTGGGGCTCTTTGACATGTTTGCGGGGGGGGCACTGAGCAGACTCTCTGTTTTTGCCCTGGGCATTATGCCCTATATCAGTGCCTCCATTATTCTGCAGCTGCTGACGGTCGCCGTTCCTCACCTCGAGAAGTTGTCGAAAGAGGGTGAGGCAGGAAGGAGAAAGATAACCCAGTATACCCGGTACGGGACCGTCATCCTGAGTATCATCCAGGGGTTTGGTATCGCCGTCGGCCTGGAGAACATGGCTGGTCCGACGGGGCTGTCCGTCGTCATTACCCCCGGCTGGGGGTTTCGACTGATGACCGTTATCACCCTGACCGCGGGTACGTCCTTTATCATGTGGCTGGGAGAGACGATTACGGAGAAGGGGATCGGGAACGGCATATCCCTGATCATCTTTGCGGGTATCGTCTGCAGAGGGCCGGCGGCCGTGGTGAATACCTTCCGGCTGTTGTCAACGGGTGAGATGGGAATATTCTTTGTCGTGCTCCTCCTCGTTTTGATGGTTGGTGTTGTGGGTGTGATCGTCTTTGTGGAGAGTGCCCAGAGGAGGATCCCCGTACAGTACGCAAAGAGGGTTGTCGGGAGAAAGATGTACGGCGGTCAGACCACCCATTTGCCACTGAAGGTCAATACGGCGGGTGTCATTCCCCCGATCTTCGCCTCGTCGATCATCATGTTCCCGGCTACCATCGCCAATTTCATTCCGCATCCGTGGATGAAAACGGTGGCGGGGTTTCTGATGCCGGGAAGAATTGTGTATGAGCTCTTTTATGTCGCGCTGATCATATTCTTTTGTTATTTTTATACGGCCGTTACCTTCAACCCGGTAAACGTCGCCGACAACATGAAGAAACATGGCGGTTACGTGCCGGGGATACGGCCGGGGAAGAAGACCGCCGAATACATAGACAGTGTGCTGACGAGGCTTACCTTCAGTGGTGCCATGTACGTATCCGCGGTGTGTGTCCTGCCGTCTATCCTTATCAGCCGCTTTAATGTCCCCTTCTATTTTGGAGGGACGGCGCTCCTTATTGTCGTCGGGGTTGCCCTCGACACTGCCGGTCAGATAGAGACCCATCTGCTTACGAGGCAGTACGAAGGATTTATGAAAAAGGGCAGGATGGGCAGACGGCGCTGACCCGCAACACGGTGTGAGGCGATACAGCAGATGATCATTCTCAAGTCTCCCGGAGAGCTGCAAAAGATGGAGAAGAGTAACGCTATCGTTGCGGAGGTGTTGACCGGTTTAAAAGACAGGGTGAAACCGGGGATCACAACCTCGGAACTGAATGAGTACGCCGAGGCTACAGCACAGAAAAAGGGCGCCAGGCCTGCCTTTAAGGGATACGGCGGGTTTCCTTTTGCGCTCTGTGCATCGGTCAACTCGGAGGTGGTCCACGGGTTTCCTTCGGACAGGCCCCTGGAAGAGGGTGACATCATAAGCCTTGATTTTGGGGTTTACCATAATGGATATTATGGAGATTCCGCCATCACCGTCGCCGTGGGGGAGATCTCGGCTTCGGCCGCCAGGCTGATGGAAGTGACAGAAGAGGCCCTGTATAAAGGGATCGAAAAGGCACGGGAGGGGAACCGGTTAGGCGACATATCCTTTGCAGTACAGACTCATGCTGAAAAGGCCGGATTCTCGGTGGTACGGGATTATGTCGGTCACGGGATAGGGAAGGACCTTCATGAAGACCCGCCGGTTCCGAACTTTGGTGTGAGCGGCAGGGGGGTCAAGTTGAGGGCCGGTATGGTGATAGCCATAGAGCCCATGATAAATGAGGGATCGTACCTGGTAAAGGTAAAGCCTGACGGATGGACCGTAGTGACAGATGACGGCAGTCTGTCGGCCCACTTTGAACATACGATAGCCATAACCGAAAACGGACCTGTGATATTGAGCAACAGGACATAAGCCGGGGATGCCTGGCGGGGTGATGAGCACATGGCTAAAGAAGATGCTATAATTGTTGAGGGGACGGTGCTGGAGCCATTGCCGAATGCGATGTTCCGCGTCGAGCTTGACAATGGCCACCGTGTTCTGGCCCACATCTCTGGAAAGATGAGGATGCATTTTATCAAGATACTGCCGGGAGACAAGGTGACGATAGAACTGTCGCCCTATGACCTGACCCGGGGCAGGATCACCTACCGGTCCAAATAAGACGGAAACGGAGTGTACGAACGGTGAAAGTAAGAGCGTCTGTTAAAAAGATATGCGATAAGTGTAAGATTATAAAGAGACGTGGCGTTGTAAGGGTCATATGCGAGAACCCTAAACACAAACAGCGCCAGGGATAACCGGCGGGAGGTTGCACAGGTGGCACGAATAGCAGGAGTCGATTTACCCAAGAACAAGAGAATGGAGATAGCCCTTACCTATATATATGGTATAGGGAGGTCCAAATCCCGCAAGATCCTTGAAGAGGCGGGAATTGATTTTGATACCAAGACAGACAACCTTCTCGATGAACAGGTAACCGCAATACGGGACATTATAGACAAGGACTCCAAGGTTGAGGGTGATCTCCGCAGGGAGGTCAGCATGTCTATAAAACGTCTCATGGATATAGGGACGTACAGAGGTCTGAGGCACAGGAAGGGTCTCCCCGTGAGAGGGCAGAGGACCTGTACCAACGCGCGAACGAGAAAGGGCCCGAGAAAGGCCGTGGGCGGAAAGAGAAAGTAATGCGAGATGGGCCCGCCACGGGGCGTGCTCTCTACCTGGAGGAACAATGGCTCAACCAAAGAAGAGAAGCGTAAAGAAAAAGGAAAAAAAGAATATCTCTGACGGGATTGCCCATATTCAGTCGACGTTCAACAACACCATCGTCACGATTACCGATCTGAGCGGCAATGTCATCGCCTGGGCATCCGGCGGGGGGCAGGGATTCAAGGGTTCGAGGAAGAGCACCCCCTTTGCCGCGCAGCTGACCGCTACAGACGCCGTCAAGAAAGCGAAGGTGCACGGGCTGAGAAATGTACAGGTGTATATGAAGGGTCCCGGTTCCGGAAGGGAGTCGGCACTCAGGGCACTGCAGGCAGCGGGTTTGAACATAAGTCTTATCAGGGACGTAACGCCGATTCCCCACAACGGCTGCCGTCCGCCTAAGAGGAGAAGGGTCTAGCCCCTGCGGGCACGTATCCTGATCCTGATTGGATTACATGTGAGTGGAGGAGTATTTTGGCGAGATACAGAGGATCGTTATGTAGATTATGCCGGGCTGAGGGTGCGAAGCTGTTCCTGAAAGGGGACAGGTGCTATGGCGATAAATGTGCCTTCGAAAGAAGGAGTTACGTGCCCGGAGAACACGGGCAGATCAAGTTCAGGCGCAAACCGTCCGATTACGGCACCCAGCTGAGAGAAAAACAGAAGCTCAAGAGAACCTTCGGCCTTCTGGAGAAATCGTTCAAGGGCTGTTTTGAAAAGGCCGAGAGACAGAAGGGTGTGACGGGGACGAATCTGTTGCTTTTGCTTGAGCGGAGGCTGGATAACATGGTGTACCGACTGGGCTTTGCAAACTCTAGGGGCGAAGCCCGGCAGCTCGTACGGCACAACCATTTCTTGGTGAATGACAGAAAGGTGAATATTCCTTCGTATCTGGTAAAGGTCGGTGACACGATACAGGTCAAGGAAAAAAGCAGAAAAGTTGGCACCATCCTCGATGCCGTGGAAACCGTTGCCAGACGTGGTATACCCGAGTGGCTGGAGATGGATAAGGATAATTTTACCGGTGTTGTAAAGGCGCTGCCCGCTCGGGAAGAGTTGACCATGCCCATTCAGGAGCAGTTGGTGGTTGAGTTTTACTCTAAGTAAAAAGATGTATACGAGGGACTAACAATATGGAGAGAAACTGGCGCAGCCTTATAAAACCGAAACGAATAGAAGTTGATGAAAAGAACCATACGTCGTTTTACGGTGAATTTACCTGCCAGCCTTTGGAGAAGGGGTTCGGCATCACCCTGGGTAATGCCCTGAGGAGAGTCCTCCTTTCTTCCATCTACGGTGCAGCCATTACCTCCGTGAGATTCGATGGAGTGCTTCATGAATTCTCCAGTACCTCCGGTGTCAAAGAGGATGTTTCCGATATCATCCTGAACATGAAGGGGGTTCGGTTGAAACTGCACGAAGACGGCCCCCGGACACTTCATATCGATGCGTCTGGTGCGGGTACCGTGACAGCGGGAGACATCATCACCGATGAGACGGTTGAGATCCTCAATCCCGATCACCACCTCGCAACCCTTTCGGATAAGGCGGTCTTCAAGGCCGAATTGGTGGCCGGCGTGGGGAGAGGCTATGTCCCCGCCAGCAGAGAGACGGATCCCGGGCAACCCGAGGGGACCATCAATATCGATGCCCTCTTCTCACCCATCAAGAAGGTTTCCTATACGGTTTCCAACGCGCGTGTCGGTCAGATAACGGATTACGATAAGCTGGTCCTGGAGATCTGGACGGACGGCAGTATTCTCCCTGAGGAGGCCGCGGCCTATGCAGCGAAGATTCTGAAGGAGCAGGTGAGCGTATTCATCAATTTTGATGAACCGGAGGAAGTGGAGAAGCCGGAGGAAGAGGGAGAAGAAGATCATATCAACGAAAACCTGCTCAAGGGTGTCGATGATCTGGAGCTTTCGGTACGGTCGGCCAATTGCCTCAAGAATGCCGGAATCCAGTATATCGGAGAACTTGTTCAGAAGACGGAAGCGGAGATGCTCAAGACGAAAAACTTTGGACGGAAGTCGCTGAATGAAATCAAGGAGATGCTCGCCGAAATGGGACTGAGCCTCGGGAACAAGGTGGATTTTAATCCTCCCGGCAGAGGGCATGAGGATACGGAAGAATAACAGGTAAGTAAAGGGGTACTGCGTAATGCGTCACAGAAGAGCGGGAAGGAGACTTGGCAGGACGTCGAGCCACCGAAAGGCCATGATGAGGAACCTGGTAACGTCTCTTTTCGAACATGAGAAGATCACCACAACGGATGCGAAGGCCAAGGAATTGAGGGGTGTTGCCGATAAGATGATAACCTTGGGCAAGAAGGGGACCCTTCACGCGCGGAGGCAGGCGCTGTCTTTTATACGCAGTAGCCGGATTACCAAGAAGGTGTTTGAGGAACTGTCACCCCGGTACAGCGAACGAATGGGAGGATACACACGGGTAATCAAGGTAGGAACCCGCGAGGGCGACAACGCCCTGCTCTCTGTTATAGAACTGATGCCCGCGGAGGAGAAGAAGAGTGGCAAGAGAAAAAAGGCCGCCAAGTAGAGATGATACATGGTAGTTCGAGAGGGCAGGGAGACACCCTGCCCTTTTTTATTGCTTGATTTTTCGGCCTGAGAGGTTATAATCATTATACTTATTTTCGGTAGGAATATTTTATACTGTTTTTCAGGCAGTTACAGGAGGATATATCATGGGAGAAGAGCGGGTCGGAGAGGTGATGAAATTTTTTTCGAAACCCAGTGTTGCGGCGGTCAAGATCACGGCGGGGGAGCTGTGTGTCGGTGATACGGTAAAGTTTACCGGGCATACCACCGATTTCGAAGACACGATTGCCTCAATGGAGATCGATAATAAGCAGATAGAGAAAGCGACGGTGGGTGATTACATCGGCATCAAGGTCTCTGACCGTGTTCGCCCCGGAGACGAGATGTTCAAGGTCGTTCCGGAATAGTTCTGCCTGCGATGTTTCTGATCAGACACGGATTGAACCCTGTATGACGATCTGTGTAATGAGAGCTTCTGAGGGTCAGGGGGTATACTGCAACCCCTGACCCTTTTATTTGGAGTGTACGCATGCACAATTCTCTTGCCTACCTGGAAGGATTGAAACGAAGGGGGATACACTTCGGAGTTGGTCCCATTTCCCGGCTCCTCGCCCGCCTCGACAATCCCCAGGATACATACAAAACAGTCCTGATAGGGGGTACCAACGGCAAGGGATCCACGGCCTCGATTCTTTCTTCCATATTAGTAAAAGATGGGATGCGTGTCGGACTCTATACCTCTCCGCACCTGTGCGACTTCAGGGAACGGATACGGGTGAGCGGGTGCATGATTGGTCAGGAAGTGCTGTGCCGCCTCATCGATGAAGTGAGAGAAACGACCAGAGAGGATGTTACCTATTTTGAGTTCGCCACCGCCCTCGCTTTCCTGTATTTCGCCCGGTGCAGGGTTGATATCGCAATCCTTGAGGTGGGGATGGGGGGGAGGCTCGATGCCACCAACCTCGTCTCTCCCGAGCTTTCCATCATAACCAATATCTCTCTCGAACATCAGGCCTATCTGGGGAATAATCTGAGGGCAATCGCCCGTGAAAAGGCGGGGATCATAAAGGAAAACGGTATCTGCATAACGGCCGCGAAGGGACGAAACGTCATCGACACGATCCAGGAGATATGCCGCCGGAGGGGCGCGGCGCTCTACCGGGTAGGGAGAGATATGCGGGTCAGAAGGTACGCACAGGGAAGCTTTTCCTATTATGGAAGAAGCAGACGTTACCGCGGCCTCACCCTTTCTCTCGCAGGCAGACACCAGGTTGCAAACGCCGCTCTGGCCCTTGCGGCCGTTGACCTCCTGGCGGGAAAGGGTGTGAACGTTCGTGACACCTCTGTGGTCGAGGGATTGCAGGATGTCCGGTGGGAGGGGAGACTGGAGCTTGTTTCCCGCGATCCCCGGATTGTGCTGGATGGAGCGCATAACCCCGCAGGGATCGCGGCCCTGTGCACCGCCCTGACAGCAGACTTTTCCTGCCGGAGGCTGATCGTCGTCTTCGGTGTACTGCGTGATAAGGATTGTGGCGCGATGTTGAAGCGACTGCGTTCTCTCGCGGATATACTCATACTGACCCGGCCGAAAGAGGAGAGGGCCGCCCCTGTCGGGGATCTGCTGTCGGTCACGGGATCATCTCGCGGTCACGTTGAGGTCGTAGAAGATGCACAGGAGGCCCTTGCCAGGGCACGGTCCCTGGCCGGTGAGGATGATCTCATATGTGTCACCGGTTCACTCTACCTCGTCGGAGAGATCAAGAGGACTCTGGACCGGGGATGCGCTACCGACCCCGGGCGAAGAGGACCTCCTTGATGGTCAGGAGCATGATCCACAGGTCCATGAGCCAGGTGGAGTGTTTGACATAATACAGGTCATACTGGAGCTTCTCCTTGCTGGCATCCATGCTGTCCCCATAGGAGTAGTTGACCTGGGCCCAGCCGGTCAGGCCGGGACGGACGGAATGGCGAAGATTGTAGTACGGTATGGATTTTTCCATCTCCTTGACGAAGACGGGACGCTCCGGTCTGGGGCCGACCATATCCATATCCCCTTTGAATATGTTGATAAACTGCGGTACCTCGTCCAGTCGAAGCTTGCGGATCACCCTGCCGATCCGGGTGATGCGGGGATCATCCTTTTGCGCAAAGGTCGGTCCGCTCAGAGTCTCAGCGTCTGTGACCATGGACCGGAATTTCAGGAGGCGGAAGACCCTGCCGTTGAAGCCGACCCTCTCCTGCCGGTAGAGGGCCGGACCGGGGGACTCCATCTTGATCAAGAGGGCAATGAGAAGGAGGAGCGGCGAGAGGATGGTCAGGAGACAGAAGGATACGATCATTCCCTGTATGTGTTTAATCGTCCGGTGGATGGGAGTCTGACAGAATCCCTCCTCAAACAGGAACCAACTCGGCTTGAGATATTCGTCGATGATAATCTTCTTCTTGACCTCTTCATAAAAGGTGGAACCTTCCTGGATTCTGATATTTGCCGTCTTCAGTTTGAGCAGGTTGTGAACCGGCAGTTTGCCGCGCCGGTCCCGTAGCGTGACGACGATGATATCAACGGGGTGGACGCGCTTAAGGGCTTCATTGATCTCTTCCATGGGACCGAGGACGGGCACACCGTGAAAATCTGTGCCGACTTGGTTCTCAACGGCTGAGATAATGCCGACGATCTCATAGTCTCTGAACGGTTTTTCCTGCGATTCCTTGACAATCTCATGGGTCAGGTCATTTGCCCCTATGATCAGAACCCGGTTTCGGTTCTTCGGCATATCGTAGTAGAGGATATAGCGGAAAAAGAAGAGACACACAAAAATCGCACTGAGAGGGGGGAGGAGACGCCAGTTGATGAGGGCGAGATCACGGATAAAGAAGCTCAATGTGACGATATACCCGCAGGAAATCAGGAATGCGATGATGATCTGTTTGAACAGTTCGACCGGAGAGATCTGTTCCGTAAAGGAATAGAGACTGGTAATGAACAGGGACAGGAGGACGATCAGGGTGAAGACAAACACTGCCAGGTGTTCCTGAAAGGGACCGTAGATCCACAGTATCGAGGATCTGGGGAGGACCCAAAAGAAAAATTCGAAAAGCAGGAAACTGATCACCGTATCGGCAAGAAAGATGGTAATGGCGCCCCGCGTTGTGTGGATAGAGAACATGTCCCGGTTACTCCTCTAAGTGTTCAAACGATTTGATGCGGTTGCCCCCCATAATCTTTGCCGAAACAAGGACGGCCTTGGCGTTTTCAACCAGTGCCCCGGGCGTTTCGGCATCGTCGGGAAATTGGATCACCCCGCCACTCATCGTCAGGGGGTGCGAGAGGGGGATCTTCATCTCGGCAGGAATGCCCGAGATCGCATCGAGGATGCGCTGTGCCACCTCGAGGGCACTCTGTTTATCGGTGTTGGGAAGTGTGATGGCAAATTCGTCGCTCCCGATTCGCCCGGCAATGTCGTAATTTCTCAGAGACCGGTCGATCCGGTCGGCGATGACCCTCAACAGCTCATCACCAAGGAAATAGCCGTGATCACGGTTAAATCGGTCAAAATGATCGATATCCAGGATAATGAGGGAGACCTTGACATCGTTGTCCAGACGGATCGCGCGTGTCAGTTCCTCATGAAGCCGTTTCCACCACAACCCGTAGTTGTACATGCCGGTCAGACTGTCGGTAGATGCCAGGTCCTGGAACCTCTGCTCCGAGGCCGATTCCTCGATAACCCTTGCCGCAGATTCACAGATCGACTGGATCAGCCCTCGTGTTGTTTCGTCGATTATCGGTGATTCGTCCGAAAAGAGCAGAAGCTGTCCCTGCACCGCATTCTGCCATACCAGAGGCATCACTATGTAAAATTCTTCCCGCAGGAGTGCCACCGGTGCCGAGAACAGATCATCCTGGCGGAACATTGTCACGCTTTCAATCGACTCCATCTTTTCGATCTGCAGCTGTGCAGCCAGTTCTTCGTAAATATCACGGTACGAGATGGTATCAAGTCCATAGCCGAGTATCAGATCGAAAAAACCCGACTGCCGGTTTTTCAGGAGGAAAATCCCCTTCTTCCTAATCTTCAGAAGGTTGGTGACCAGGTGAAAGATGTAGTCGAAGACCATTCGCAGTTCGCGCAGGGAACTGTATTCCCTGAAGATGTTCATCATATACAACTGAGAGGGGGTCTCGTGGTGGCTTGCGGGGAGGTCTATCTGGGCGAGGTATTCGGAGAAACAGTAGAGAATCCGCCGTACCAGTGATTCTTTTTCGGGGTGGATACCGTGGTCCTTGAGGACGGAGTTGACATTGATCGTGCCCACGGTTCCGTCATGGAGCTTGATCGGCACGATATACGACGTGTCAATCTCGGGATTGACCAGGTCGTCGGGTTTGATATCGAGCTGTAATTCATCGTTTAGGCCTTTGACAAAAACGGGCTGACCACCGGCGGCAACCTTCCCGGAGATACCGCTTCCCAGCCGTACGCCGGCCCTTTCAATGATTTCCTTCTTCAGGCCGCGGGCATTTCGAATGGTAAGTTCCTGGGATGCGTCATCAAGGAGCATAATGGAGCCGCGTTTCGCCCGCATCACTTCCAGCACCACATCCAAAAGCAAGTCCAAGATCTGAGGGGGGATTTGATGAACAGCCTGCTGTCCCTTATCTCGTTTACGCATGCCAGAAACGCCCGATAAAAATTTTAGATCCTCTGCCCCGTAGCAATCGGCGCATTACAGAGAAGGGTATCGAAATCCCTCGCCAATCCAGTATGTCCGTCAGAAGTAAACGGATCCGGCAACCAACGGAACTTTCAACGATGATACGATACCCCGACCTTTTTTTCAAGTCAGAAATAATTAAAAACACAATACCTTTTCGTATAGGATTACCTCCGAAGGGTCGGCTTTGTGTGGTTTCGTAGGTCATTCAGCAATTCCTGACAGAGCATTCTCTGTAACGGCGATACGGAGATGGTGGTCAAACCCCCCATGAGATTTTTCGGACCGATTTATTGCTTTACTTTTAATTCTTTTTTCTGTTATTACAAATACGTCTGTTCCTATACCTCTGTTCTCGATCGAAGAGTGACGATAGTGGTAACCCAAGGATGGCGGTCTGTCGAAACAGAAGGAAGCGGCCGGCACTTTTCCTGCTGAGGGTTGCGACGCTGTTGTTTGTGGCTAACGTTTTTTCAAAAGGTGAGCAGATACATTGAATTCCAGTAGACTCGTCAACAAAACCTTCGATTATGCGGAAGTCCACCGAATCCGGGAAGGAATCGTGGGCGAACTCCAAAAACAACATTTCAAAACCGTCATGGTTGCCAGCCCCCACGACGATGCCGGCAACACCTTTCTGGTCTCCGTGCTGGGTTACAACATAGCCCGTTTCAGTGCTATGAAGGTACTGCTGGTGGACCTGAACATGCGTCGACCGCAGCTCCATCTCTCCTTTGGGCTTGAGATAGGAAAGGGATTCAGCGCGGTTGCCTCGGGGCTCTTGCCTTGGAAAGAGGCGTTAAAGGATACCACTCTCAAGGGATTGCAGATAATGACCGCCGGGCGGCTCGACACGGATCTCTCGCCGTTCCTGACTCGTTCCCTCCTGGATGATCTGATCCGCGAGATGAAGGAAGAGTTTGACCTGATACTGTTTGATACCTCTCCGTTGCTCGTTCAGAACAGGAGTAACGTAGACCCGGCGCTCCTGAGTCTTATCTGTGACATGGTCGTCATTGTTGTTCAGGACAAGAGGACAACGAAGGCCGAGCTGGAGAATGCTATTGCCGCTATTCCTCAGGGCACTGGAAAAATCAGGGGAATAGTGTACAATCACCAATCCTAGAGAGGACTTTCATACCGGTATCGCTATGGACGAGAAGGCACGAGACAGGCAGTTTGATATTTCGATCTATACGTCAAAGTACGGCATCCCTCTCTTAGAGAAAAAATGGCTGGTGCTCATCTTTTTCCTTGTGGGCATTCTTCTCTCTCTGACACTTCTCTCTCCCCTTATCGAACCCAAGTTTGTCAGCCAGGCCACCCTCTTGGTTGAGGAACCCCGTTCCGCAATCTCCCAGGCCAGGCAAGAAACCCTGGGTACGGGAAGGGTCCCGTGGCTGTACGTTACAACCGAGGAAGAAAAGATAAAAAGCACCTTCTTTGCCGCCGAAGTCTTAAAGATTCTGCCCGAAAAGGCCAAGGATAACCTGCGCGCCGAGGTCGATATTTTCCCCCAGATCAAGACGCGAGTGTTAACGCTGTTTGGCTTCGAGTCGAAACCGCTGTCCCAACCCTTAATGGAAGTCCGTCTCCTGACGGAGATACGAAAGAGGATCGAGATTGCCAGTAATCCAGAATCGGCCCTGATCTGGATTACGGCGAAGAGCACCGACAGGGATATCGCCCTCGTGTTGGCCAGGAGTTATGTCGATGTTGCCCTTGCGTCTAATCTGGAGGATAACAAAAAGGTAGTCAGCGCCGAGAGGGCATTTCTGGAGAAGCAGAGAAACCAGGCCTACCAGAAGTTTCGGGATTCAGAACAGGCGATTTTCGACTTTAAAAAACTCTACCAGATCCCCGGTGATTTTGACGAGGCCCGCGATATCAATCTCCAGTTACAGATGAAGCGGCTCCAGTCCCAGGTCAATATGGATAAAGAGCGATTTGAGGAGTTGGATGAGGCCTATTTTGCAAGTCAGGTAAAGGAGGCTGGGATAGTGGGTAATATCAGAGTGATAAGCCCTCCTGCGTTTCCTGCCAGCCCGTCGAGAAAAGCGGAAATACGGTTTATGATCATCATTATTCTCGGGGGATTGATGCTGGGAATCGCTCTGGCACTGCTTCCTGAATTTACCCAGGGACCCATTCGCCACGAAATCGACATCCTGAGTGTCAGTCATCTCCCCGTACTGGGGCATCTTCCAAGGATGAAGATATGATTCGATATTCAAAGGGTGCTGTCTTTCTTGTCATGATGGCCCTTGTGGTGGGTGTTGGGGCGTCCCCTCCCGTCATGGGGAAGGGTCGTATCGAGATTACCCCGATGATAACCGTCGGCGAGACCTATGACGATAATATCTTCCTGGACAAGGACAATGAAAAGTCGGATTATATCACGACCGTCTCTCCGGGGATCGGATTCAACATCTCTTCAAGAAACAACGGCCTGAACCTTTTCTATTCCCCCACCTTTGTCAAGTATCATGAGTATTCAGGGAATGACACGACACGGCACAACGCCCGGCTCCACCTCTGGCAGGAGGTGGGGGAATCCTGGAGGCTTGACCTGTCCGATGATTATCTCAAGTCTGAAGAGGCCGCCGAGACGTCCTTTGCGGATTACGAGGAGAGACAGGGGACCAGGCATACCCGGTATACCTATCAGAGAAATGCCGCCGATGCCGCCCTGACATATCAGTTCGGCCCCAGGGACGCGCTGACGGTCGGATACAGGCATGAGCTCGTGGAAAACAGGGACCCCTCCCTGGACGACACCACTGAGCATGGTCCGTATGGCAGCGTGGTTTACTGGTTCGATGCGCACAACGGAATGGATCTGAGGTACCGATTTACCAGGACCGAATTTGAGCGTAATGACGGTAACCCTGCGGGTGATGACTTCGATGGTCACCGAGTGGATGCTCGCTATCTGTACCGCTTTAATCCGCGCACAACGGGCTACATCGGGTACGGGTATACCCGGAGGAACTTTGAAAAGGCATCACGAGAAAATCGCCGGGTTCATGAGGGATCTGCGGGACTGACCCACGGTTTTTCCTCCCGCACATCCCTTACCCTGGATGTGGGGTATTACAAACCGGATGGGTATGGGGCAGGAGATGATACGGGGCATGTGAGCTATGGGGCAACCCTGGAGAGGAAGTTTGAACGGGGGACCGTCTCGCTGAGGGGCACCGGCGGATGGGATGAGGATTATCTGGGTGCCGAACAGAGAGATTATACGCGGTACTGGACCGTTGGCGGTAATGTGGATTATACAGTCCTGCGGAATGTAACCGCTTACGCCGGTGTTTCATACCGGAAGAACCGGTACCTGTCCGCCGTAGAGGATGGAACCTACAGGGGGAGAGGCGGCCTTAAGATGACATTCCTCCGCTGGTACTCTCTCGGGCTGGAATATGCCTACCTGAACCGGAGGAGCGATGATCCCAACGATGAGTATATCGACAACCGAATCATGCTGACCCTCTCCGCCTCACGACCCTTCCAGTCGGTATATTAGAAAAATTGCGGGATCTTGTCATTTCGAGGAGTGTTAACGTCCCTGTCAAGGGGAAACCTTCTGCGGTTGAAATGACAAAAACGCTGGCAGGAATGACAGGTAGCGCTCGTTTTGCAGAGATATCGATTTAACAGGTGTACAAAGATCTAAGGAAAGGGCGGGATCGGCATGATCCCGCCCTTTCCTCATCCGTGTTCGTCCTCTTGTTACTGAACCGGAACGATCTCTACCCTCCGGTTCAACGCCCTGCCCTCCGCGGTTTCATTGGATGCCCTCGGCCTCGAAAAGTCATACCCTGTGGGGTAGAGCCGATTCCGATCCACGCCGCCCCGTACCAGATAATTCACTACCGACTGGGCGCGTCTGTTGGAAAGCACCTGATTGTAAGCCCGGGTCCCGAAATTATCCGTATGGCCCTGTATCTCGGCCCTCAAAGAGGGGTTGATCTCGAATACGGTGATGACTTGGTCAAGGACCGGGTGGTATTTCGCCTTGATATCGTACTTATCGAAGTCGAACAGGGTATCCCCGATGGTCCAGCAGCCATCCTCATCGACCAGTGCGCCCTCGGGCGTTCCGGGGCATTTGTCAAAGGAATCGGGCACGCCGTCCCCGTCGCTGTCGAGCGGACACCCTTTGCAGTCAACGATCACCCCTTCAGGCGTTCCGGGGCATTCGTCGAGATAATCGGGCACGCCGTCCCCGTCCGTGTCGAGCGGACATCCCCTGCTGTCAACCTTCACCCCCTCAGGCGTTCCGGGGCACTTGTCGAGGTGGTCGGGAACACCGTCCCCGTCCGTGTCGAGCGGACAACCCCACTCATCCACCTTCACACCCGACGGTGTCTGATCTTTGGGAGAGTATTGCTTCGATCTCATGCATTCTTCTGTCGATCCGGTCCCGAGGCATGACAGCTGGGCGCGCTCCCGTGGTGAGATCTGCTTTGTGGAATGATCGTCGGAATCCATCAGGGAGTAGTCGGGAACGCCGCACCCCAGCGTAAGAATACATGCAACCATACCGGCAAGTAGTGTTATCTTATTCATCTGATACCCCTCAAATCTTCTCGGATCTTCAGTTTGTATCGATATCACCGGTACGGCCGAAACTGGACCCTCCGGTTCAACGCCCTGCCTTCCGCAGTTTCATTAGAAGCCCTGGGCCTCGAGAAATCATACCCCACGGCAGAGAGCCGTCTCTTACCAATGCCGCTCTTTATCAGATAATCCATCACCGCCATGGCGCGCCTGTTGGAAAGTTTTTGATTGTAGGCCTGGGTACCGAAATTATCCGTATGACCCTCTATCTCAACTTTCAGAGCAGGATTCTTTTTAAAGACGGTGATGACCTGATCAAGAATCGGGTAATATTTCGCTTTGATGTTGTACTTGTCGAAGTCGAACAGGGTGTCTCCGATGGTCCAGCAGCCGTCTTTGTCGACCAGCGCTCCCCTGGGTGTTCCGGGACACTTGTCGCGATAGTCGGGCACGCCGTCACCGTCGCTGTCGAGTGGGCATCCCCACTCATCGACCTTCACTCCCCTGGGTGTTCCGGGGCACTTGTCGAGATAGTCGGGCACGCCATCGCCATCGGTGTCCAGGGGACACCCGTCGCAGTCGACTTTCACGCCCTTGGGTGTTCCGGGGCACTTGTCGAGATAGTCGGGCACGCCGTCCCCGTCGGTGTCGAGCGGACAACCTCTTTCGTCAACTTCCACACCCTCGGGCGTCTCAGGGCATTCGTCTATGTCGTTGGGCACACCGTCTCCGTCAGAATCCCTGAATATCTTTGACGTTGTGAGATAATCCTGGATCCCGCGATCCTTGAACATCGCTGCGACCGCCTTTGACACTGCAGTGTCACAGCTTTCGTAGAGGTCTTTTGCGGTACCCGTCTCCTCGAGGTTCACGACATACCCGTCACCGGTTATGACGTTGAGGTTCAGGGTACACCCGATGGCGTCAAACCCCCAGAAAAGATTCACCCGTGTAATGGCAAGCTTGAGGGTCTTGGGGGATCTTTCGGAGATGATCACCCCCCGTTTTACCAGTTCGTCCGTGAGAAGACCGACAGCGGTGTCCGTCCACATGAGCAGATTTGCCGACCACTTGTGTGTGTAGTCTCCGATGGGAACCCACCGTGAGCTCGTCTGGTTGTTGATGATGTTCACCGAGCAGACGATTTTGTATTCCGGCTTGAGGACCGTCCCGGGTTTGATGGGTATCTGCTTGGGGACGTAAAATCGTCCGCTTGTCGCGCAACCACAGACCGCCACCAGCATAAACAGGACCACCACTATCCTACATACTTTAGAAAATGTGGATTTCGGCATCTCTCCCCCACTGTTTTGTTCTTATCTTCATTGTAGCGTTAGTCTCTGTTTCTGTCCTATTCGACCGCCTCTTGCTGGAGGCTGCCTGACGGTAAGCGGCGAAGGACATCTGTATTGAGGACCCATTTCCCCCCCTTGTCTTCGCAGGCCGCCGGATCCTTCGCAACGGGGAGCCATATATCTCCGGTCGCCTCACATGCCTCTCGGTTCTGTGGTTCGGAGACCCACGTGCCTCCCATGGTCTCACAGGTCGTTTCGGTAATTGCCGGCACCCATACGCCGCCATTTGCCCTGCAGTCAGCAGGGTCCTTCCCGTCGGCACCCCGGCAATAGGCGGCTCCCAGCACCTTATCATCGGGACCTTGACAATACGCCTTTTTACGTTCGCCGCTGGTAGCATCTATGCAGTATGCCTTGTCCGGTTCGCCATTGGCATCCCTGCAATAGGCACAGCGATACGCCTCCCCTCTCAGATCGGGATAATCTCCAAGATTGACAAAGAGATGAGTTGCTCCGATCTCGGCGGCGTTGTCCAGGAGTTCATTGAGTGCGTTGTTGTGGGCTATCTTCCGCACGGTGCCCCACCAGGAAAGGCACCCCCCAACCGGATACGATGAGCCCTGCACATTGCCGAGGGCTTCACACTGAACCTCGCACTGATGAACCTGCTCGGCGGAGACCAGCCTGACGCGAGATGCCCGCGTGGACATATCCGTTGCGATCGCGCATGAAGACAGGATCACTGCAGTGACGAGACAAAGAACCAAAAGCCCTGTCGTTTTTCCTTTGTTTTTCATGAACCTTCTCCCCAAGTTAAGATATATGGGCATTTCCCTCTCGTTATGGCACGATGATGGTATCGTTCGGCGCCATCCGGATATTGATTTCAGGAACCCGTCCCCTCACTCCCTTGTCGTAGTTGAAGGGGATATTCTCCTGCTTTCCATCTACCATGCGAACAATCGTAATGTTATCAGAATCGGCCCATTCAGTCAGGCCGCCCGCCCATGCAAGGGCCTGAAGAACGGTTTCATCATCCCACAGCTCGTATGACCCGGGTCGCAGGACCTTGCCGATAACATACACCCTGTCCTGGGCCTCCTTTGTTGTCATCTCAAAACGAGTGACATACACGGTGTCACCGCCCCGTATTTTCGGCAGAGGCTTTGTTCCCCCCTTCGCTTTCCCGTGCAGGAACTCTTCCAAATCAAACCGTGTCTGTACCTTGCCGTCCCGTATGATCGCTATATCGGTCAGCTCGGCAAACTGATCCTCTCCGCTGGCGAGGACGAGGAGGTCGATAAGGTTCATGTCCTCTTCGGTTTCGTAGATCCCCGGGTTACGGACAGCCCCGAATATCCGGACCTTTTCCTTGACATCTTCCTCCAATCGTTCGGTAGGCGGGTTCCATGCATCGAGAGTCCGCTTGATATTACCGAAGTTAGGAGAAATCGGCACAAAGACAATATCGTTTTCATGGATCGGCGTCAGGAGTCTTCCGTCGCCGGTTATCGTGAACTGGTAGAGGTTTACCCCAACCTCTTCAGCGCCCCCATTCAGATTTCTCTGGATAACGACATCGCTCATGGTCGATCCGTCAACGGCCCCACCCGCTGTGGCAACGACCTCCTGGATATTTGCCGTTTCAGGGACATTATACCAGCCCGGGTTTGTGACATGTCCCAATACCTGGATATAGTGTCTCTTTTCAATGATGCTGACATCCACCTTTTCGAGGATAGCAATGTATCGGGGGAGCCGGGCCTCGATCTCTTTTTTAATTTCCTCGGTTGTCAGGTTGTTGACGAAAAGGTGCCCGTAGTTGGGAATATAGATATACCCGTTTCTGTCAATCTCGATCTTGTTTTGTGCCAGTGACTGTGACAGGTCCGCCGAGTCCGTCGTGTCCGGACGCCTTCCCGGTGCCTGTCTCTGAGGTATACTAACAAACATCAGGTCGCCCTTATCAGCCTCTTTTCGATAGGTCTTGGGAATCGGAACGACCAGGATGTCATTTGGACGGAGGCCGATTTTACCCTGTACGCTGAACTCTTTTTCCTCACCCCCTACAATACGTTTGAGTTTAAATTTGGAATAAACCGCCTTGGATAACAATCCTCCAGCCATCTGAATCAGTTTGTCCACCGTCGTCCGGGACGGGACACGATACCAACCGGGATAGCGCACACCACCTTCGATGTATATGTACCGTCTCCGCTCCACGATCTGGACCAATACCTTGTCTCCTTTGGCGATGAACTGTCTGGCCACCTTGGTCAACGTGTCGCTGAGGCCGGCTTCACTGAGGCCTTGGGCCACGACTTTGCCAATAATTACCATGTAGATGTTTCCATTGGGGTCAACGTCGTAATCGTAGCTCATCTCTTTCTGACCCGGGACCTCTATCCTCAGGATGTCACCCGGAGCAATAAGAGACTCCTGCCCCCCTGGCTTTAAAGAGGCGGGGAGGGGCGGCGATGCAGGATGCGGCTCAGGGTGAGATGACAGCGATTTTCTGTAAGAGCCCTTAGGGGTGGCCGGAGGGGGTGTGACAGGTTGCAGGCGTTTGAATTCAGACAGCTTTTTTCTTGTAACGGGTGTAGCGCCTTTGCCGGCAGGCGTTGCCTGGACAGCGATGGGGGCTTGCTTGGGGGAACCCGGTATGGTTTTGACCTGCTTGGTATCGGTAATGCCGGAGACTTTCTCGTCTGTCGGAAGGGCCGCTATCTCGGCTGAATACCCGCTTTCCGCACCGCTCGCATTCAAGGAGGTTATTGCAAAGAAATATTTCTTCGCGCTGTTCAGGCCGTGAAGCGTGATCTTGGAAACATCGCGGCCAACCCGAATCGGAGACGGGCCCTCATCAGCATAATCAGTCTTGGCGGGATTGTAAGGAGGGCCGGAATCCGTATCATAATATATCCTGTATCCGGCAAGGCTCGGCTCTTCACCGGCATCCCACTCCACGGTAACCGTTCCCTTCCGGGGAGGGGAAACAGCCGCGGGCTGAATGGGAGGGGGCTTCTTTGTGACGGGTATTCCGGAAGCGATAAGATTGTTGGTCTTGATCTTTACAACGATGATGTCGCCCTTATACCCATCCTGCCGCATGGTCCTTCTTCGCTCCAGGGCCTCGCTCTTCGTGACGAAAGGACCGATACAAACCCTGTACCAGATTCCGCTCCCGGGCATCCGGATTTCTTCGGCGATTACGCTTTGAGTTTGTTTCGTCAGGCTGTGGACATGCTGCAGTGCAGTTTCCTTACTCCTGAAAGAGTTTAACAGGAGACCGTAATCGGCGTAGGCAACGGTGACGAGGAGAACAGCGAGCACGAGCTGCTGCGCGACTTGCAAAGGGATTTTCTTCATCATTGTCTTGCCGTGCACGAGCGTCCCCTCTTTTTTATGAATACAAATCTTCGCAAGATATGGTGGTTTGGTTGCATAATAATACTACATATTGTATATTGCAAGGAAAAAGTTGGTTTTTTTTGAGAGAGAAGAAGCTTTGTCGTGGAAAAATATATAAATATTTTAGTGAGTTAACAAATATCGCCCACAGAGGAACATCAATATGCTGAAGGTATTCGATGAAAAAAACGAGAAAATCCGGTGGCGGGGCAAGTGCCAGTCGGAAAAGAAAGCGATTCAGGGGTAGGGTTTTTGCGTGAGTGACGCGTTGTCTTTGCCGAAAAGAAGTGCTACCCGTTATGGGTGGATATGTAGTACAACAACCAAAGATGTCCCGAAGGTCAATCGGTAGCTTTGCATCTAGCCCCAATGGGTTACGACTGATATCCTCCGTAACTCAAGGGGCGGAGCAGTGCCACGCTTCTCTCACGCAGCTCCGCAGGCAGCCTTCCTTTGAGAGTCGAGCCTATGAACACAACGGATCACCATATCCTTTTCACCGTTGATCTTGAAGACTGGTTCCAGGTTGAGAACCTCAAGGGGGCAATCCCCTCTGCCTCGTGGTCTTCGCGTGAATTGCGTGTCGAGGAAAACACCCACCGCATTCTTGATCTTCTTGATTCGATTGGACAGGGAGAGACAACAGTGTTACCCCAGGCCACCTTTTTTGTCCTGGGATGGATTGCCGAGCGCCTTCCGCGTCTGGTCCGGGAGATACAGGCCCGCGGGCATGAAGTCGCATCCCACGGCTATCTTCACCGGCGCAGTCATCAGTTTTCATCCGAGGAGCTGGAAAGGGACCTAATCGGCAGCAGGGATCTCCTTGAGAATATCATCGGAGAGCGGATATACGGGTACCGAGCGCCGAGTTTTTCCATTGACGATGATATCCTGAAGATCATTGAAGGGTGTGGGTACTCCTACGATTCGAGTTATAATTCCTTCGGTCTTAACAGACGATATGGCAGGGTGAATCTTACCCGATACAAGACAGAGGGGATTGCCGTAAAGATCTCCGATACCTTCTCCGAACTTCCAATCAGTAATCTTACGTGTTGCAGGAGCATTCTGCCGTGGGGAGGCGGGGGATATTTTCGTCTGATCCCTCTGGCGGTTTTCCGCCCGGGTGTCCAGTCGATATTGAAGAGAGATGGGGCCTATCTCTTCTACATCCACCCCTGGGAGCTGGACCCGGGCCAGCCGCGAGTCGATACGATACCCGCCTTTTACAGATTCAGGCATTACGTAAATCTCGGTCGGACGCAGCACAAGGTGTCGGCCCTCTTTGGTAGTCTGAAGGGGTGCTGTTTCGTGACCTGCCGCGATTACCTGGGGCTGGTGGACAGAGAAGCGAATTCTCAGTGAAGAAGAATATATTGTATGGCTCCTTTCATGGAAACGATACAATGATCCTCCTGTCGCCGGGGGACTCTGATAATCATGCCCGTTAGGATCGAGTTTCTGGAAAAAAACAGCGAAGCGCTGTGGGATGAGTATGTACTCATCAAACCGCAGGGGACCCCGTATCACCTGTCGGGGTGGCGACGGGCGATCGAAAGAGCATACGGGCATCGGTCGTACTGTTTGATTGCGCTGCAAGAATCAGCCGGCTCCTCCGAGAAGATCCACACTGAGGTCGTAGGCGTTCTTCCATTGATTCATTTGAAACATGTCCTTTTCGGAAACTCGCTTGTTTCGCTGCCGTTCTGTGACATGGGGGGTGTTATCGCCGACGATGACGTGGCAGAGGCAGGGCTTCTCCGGCGTGCGGTCCAGCTCGCTCGGGAACTGCGCTCCAAGGCGATAGAGCTGAGACATGTCTCTCCCCATCCGTCCCTCTCCGAAGTGGAAGGGCTGACCGGGGATGGACAGATCCGGGTTGTTACCAGGCAGCACAAGGTCCGTATGCTCCGGAAGGTGATGCCATCATCGGAAGATCTGATGCGCTCATTCAAGGCGAAGCTGAGGAGCCAGATACGGCGTCCGATGAAGGATGGTCTCTATGCCGTCGTAGGAGAAATCGAGCTTCTCGATGATTTCTACGATGTCTTCGCCCGGAACATGCGGGATCTCGGTTCTCCCGTTCATTCAAAGGGTTTCATCGGGGCGGTCTTTGAGGAATTTCCCGAACGTTCGAGGTTTGTCATTGTGTACCATGAGAAAAGACCCCTCGCGTGCAGCATGGTGATCGGATGCAGGGACACGCTGGAAAATCCTTGGGCGTCGGCTCTGCATCAATACAGCAGGATGAGCCCCAACATGCTCCTCTACTGGGCGATGCTCGAGTACGCCTGTGACAACGGATACGCGTACTTTGATTTCGGGAGGTCGTCGCCGGGGGAGGGGACGTACCGCTTCAAAGAGCAGTGGGGGGCGCAGCCCGCTCCCCTCAACTGGGACTATCTCACGACGGACAGATCATTTGCCCCCGGCGGGGAAGAGGGGAGGGGCAGACAGATCGCCGCTGCATGTTGGAAGAGGCTTCCCGTTCCGGTTACCCGCTTCATGGGCCCTTCGATCAGGAAACATATCGGGTTATAAAGAGATATGGCAATTCGACGGACACTACCGCCGACCGTAGCACCGATATACTGCCGGGACATTGCGAATGGACTGGGGGGGATCCTTCGGGGCAGGAGTGAGGTCGACCGGTTCGAGGGGGAGATCAGAGAATATTTCGAGCTGCGGCACTGCTTCACCCTTTCGTCGGGCCGGGCCGTGCTGACAGTCATCCTCCGGGCCCTCCATGCCCTCCGCCCGGAGAGGAACGTCGTGGTCATCCCGGCGTACACCTGCTATTCGGTGGCGGCAGCGGTCATCCGGGCAGGTCTTTCCCTGCGGCTGTGCGACATTGATGAAAAGACGCTGGATTTTGATTATGCGCGGCTTGAGGATATCATTGCCGGGGACGCACAGGATTCGTCAAAGATCCTGGCAATTATCCCGACTCACCTCTTCGGTCTCCCCTCCGATATTAACAAAGTGAAGCGGATCACATCCGGTCGTGACATCTTCATCGTCGAGGATGCCGCTCAGGCGCTGGGAGGCTCATATGAGAGGAGTAAGCTGGGGACGATAGGGGATGTCGGTTTTTTCAGCCTCGGCCGGGGCAAACCCCTTACAACGGTCGAAGGGGGGATCATCATCACCGACAGGGACGATATCGCCCGGGGAATTAAAGATCAGATCAAGGGGATCGAACAGTCATCGGTGATATCGCTGCTCTTCAAGGCGCTGTTTCTTTCCGTCTTTGTCCACCCGGGGCTGTACTGGTTTCCCAAGAGTCTTTCCTCTCTGAAACTGGGTGAGACCCTCTATGATGAAAGGTTTGACATAAGGCACCTGTCACCGTTTCAGGCAGGTCTGGCGAGGGGATGGCGTCGCAAGATAGAGGACCTGAAAAAGGCCCGCAGAGAGCGAGCCCTGAGATTTCTCCCGATAGGGCGCAGTAGCGCATTCCACAGCTACGTATCCGGCGAAGATACACTCCCCGACCTTCTCCGGTTTCCACTCCTTTCGCGGGATGCAGACTTTAGAAGGGATCAGAGACGCCGGGAGGCGATGGACAGGCTGGGGATCGTGCCGTACTACCCGGCCTCCATAGCAGGGATCGAAAAACTCCACGGCAGCTTCGCCGGGGAAGAGTACCCTTGCGCGGACCGGGTGGTGACATACCTGATAACGCTCCCTATCCATCCGTTAGTATCGGACGCTGATATGGATGAGATTATCGAGTTTTTGAAAGACAGCGGGTAATCGCACGACAAAAGTGTCGCGCCATAGAGATACTCCATTGAAACCATATGAGACTTGATAAAATCAGCCGTATCTGTCATTTCGACCGTACCGAGAAATCTTGTCTTCAGCATGTGACGATCATGAAGATTTCTCGTCGCTTATGCTCCTCGAAATGACAAAATGCAGAGTCTCCCATATGTACAGGAAAATAGCTACATATGTCCTTCTCACCCTTATCGCGGCGGGCCTGATCGGTCTGGGGTTCTCAACCCCGCTCTCCAACGGATTTGTACGGTATCTAAAGGAGATGACGATCTCCGAGGATGTGATCCCGAAGGGCAGTTCCTTTGACATCGTTTATGTCCTTGGCGGTGCTCAGCCAAGTCTGCGGATGAAGTACGCGAAACTGGGTTCCCTCTGCGGTGCGATACAGTACAAGAAGATCATGATACTCGATAGGCCCGGCATCACTGAGTATCGCAGCGATATAGGGAGGAATCTCACCAACAATGAATGGTCCCTTATGCAGCTGGGGCGGTGGGGGGTCAAAAGGCAGGATGTGGAGCTGGTATCGATAGACGAGGGATATTTCGGCACGTTCAGCGAGGCACGGGCGGTAACGGCACTGATGAAAGAGCGGGGGTACCACACGGCACTTCTGATCACGGCTCCGCACCACACGGCACGGGTCAGGAGGAGCTTTTGCCGGCTGCTCGAAGGTAAGGGCGGGGTATGCTACGTTACCAGCTCGGCGGAGGAGGCACCAATCGGGGAATTGCTTATGGAGAATCTTAAGCTGATGGTCTACACCTTTGTTTTGCTGCCGATGCAGGGTTGAGGGGATACGCGATACGGATTCAATGTGGGCGTTTGAACACGTGAAGAAGATCGACAAGGACATTGTCTGCCGGGCACTGAAGGGCCGGATGCCCTTTATTTCTTTTGTCTGTGCGGCAACAGTTCTCTTTGTCGCTTTATACCATTCAACACTCCTCTGGATGTACGGGCGGTATGTCAGTGCGGAGTCCTATTACTCGCATGGATTTCTGATTCCTTTCGTGACGGCTTATCTCGTCTGGCGCAAGCGGGAGCAGCTCAGAGACGAAGCCCCCAGTTTTTCATGGCTGGGGTTCGCCGTCATTGTCATCGCACTGATGCTGCATGTGTTCGGGACGATTATCTATGTTTTCTCCGTCTCCGGCTTTTCAATCTTTCTGTTGATACTGGGGTTGTCCCTCTTCCTTTTCGGGGGGCGGATCACGCGGATCATCCTGTTCCCTCTGGGATTTATGATCTTCATGTTCCCGCTTCCCTCTGCCTTTATCAGCGTCATCTCTTTCCCCTTAAAACTGTTTGTGGCGAAGAGCGGTGCCTGGATTGCGGGTCTGATAGGGATACCCGTCTATCTCGAAGGATTTTATATCTCCATCCCGACCGGCAGCCTTCTGGTCGGCAATCCCTGCAGCGGACTAAGGTCACTTATTACCTTCCTGGCGCTTGGTTCCATCCTCGCATATCTCAGCCCGCTTTCCCTGTGGAGGAGAGGGCTGATCCTTTTTCTTGCCGTGCCGACGGCCATCGTTTCTAATGTCATCAGGGTCCCTTTGCTGATAATCATCTCTCATTACTGGGGGCTGGAGGCAGCGATGCCCGGAGGTTTCTGGCACGATGCGTCGGGTATCATGGTATTCGTAATTGGTTTTTTCCTTCTTATCTCTTTCACAAGGGTACTGGAATGGGGATCACAGGGAAAAAATACATAATAATACTGATATTGTTTGCCCTGTCAGCACTGGTTGTTAATTATCTGAGCTACGAGCCCTTCGGCCGGACGGATAACGGCCTTGAGGCGATCGGCATGATTCCCCATACCATCGGGGGGTGGAGAGGGGAGGATCTGTACCTGGATCGGAGCGTATACGAGCTGTTGGAGACGAAGGCCATCATACACAGAAATTATACGCTGAATGATACAACCATTCTGTTATCAGTCGTATATTATCCTCAGACGAAAGTGGACTTTCATGCCCCGGAGAGTTGCCTGGGGGGGAAGGGAATCCGCACACAAAGTTCGGTCAAACGCATACAACTTGATCAAAATGAGAGGACTGTCGATCTGGATATCAACATGATACTGAGAGAACAGGGCCAAGACAGACAGATAGTGTATTATTTTTATAAGGCAGGCCCCTTTATCGGCAACAGTTATATAAAGTTGCGGTTTGCGGTGGCATTCAATAAATTCTCAAACAGAGAAAAGAGCGGGTCACTGGTCAGGTTGTCGACGCCGGTGATCCACGGTGATCGAGAAGAGGCTTCCCGGAAACTGATCAGCTTTCTTGAACAGCTCTATCCATATGTTGTCAAAAGTCTGTAGCAGCCAGGTCTTTCAGAGATGCAGTCCGGAGGAATGGTATTACGAAGATGCAAGACTGCCTGTAGTCAATAGATGTTAAAATGCCGCCTTATGGTGGTATATTCAGCTATGTAAATTCCGCATGAAACCACCCGAAAAAAACCTGAGAAGCAATCTATACTGGAACACACTGGTCCGTATTCCCGCACAGATAATCTTCTTCATAACATCTATTATTGTCGCAAGAATTTTAGATCCTAAAGATTTCGGGATTGCTGGAATATCTATGATCATCATAGGATATATTGATTTGTTTACAAACTTCGGCTTTACTCAGGCAATCGTTCAGAAAAAGATACGGGACGTGAACGCACTGAACTCCGTATTCACCTTTAATCTTGTTCTATCAGTTATTTTATCGGTCCTGCTTTTTGCTTTTGCGGAGAGTATGGCTCGTTTTTTCAATGCCGGTGAGTCCAAGCATGCAATTCAGGCACTATCTTTTACCTTTATCGTCACCGCGTTTCATATCGTTCCCATGGCAAATTTGCTGCGTGATATGCGGTTCAGAGACCTTGTCGCTACGGAATTCATAAAAAGGTTTTCTTCAGCATTTTTTATGCTTACGCTTGCGTTGACAGGTTTTGGGTATTGGTCTCTTGTATTCGGATATTTAGTTGCCGAGGTTATTGTTGCCGTATGGTTGTGTGTCAAGGCACGGTGGCTTCCATCCATCATGTACATACACAGTAAGATGAAAACACTTTTTGACTTTGGGCTGTGGAATTTTCTGAACAGTCAGCTTATGTTTTATACGGACAATATTGATAAGATCTTAATGTCAAAGTTTCATGGGTTACTCTTCCTCGGCTTCTACGATAAATCGCAGAGCATCGCGCGATTTCCCATAAGTTCCCTGATGATGAATATAAACTCGGTAATGTTTTCCTCTTTCAGTAAAGATCAGGATGAAAAATCGCGTGTTCAAAAGAATTTCCTCAAATCGCTGACGCTGGTTTCGGTTATTGGATTTCCTATTTACACCGGTCTGATGATAGTCGCTCCATATTTCGTATATGGGTTGCTCGGTGAAAAATGGAGTCCAATGATTACCAGTTTCCAGATTGTCTTGGGCGGATGTTTGCTGCGTACCATATGGGGCTTAGCTTCAAACTTAAATATAGGAATTGGAAACTATAGAAACAATGCGGTGCGGTTGTTTATCTCTGCGGTTATATTTACAGTGGCGTGTTTTCTCTTGCTCGGATATGGCCTCATTGGAATCTCGTGTAGTTTCTTGATATACTCCCTTGCTATCACGTTACTGAGCCTATCGCTTGCGAAAGAGGGCATCGGCATCTCATGGACGGACATCGCCAGGGCAGCACTGCCGGGGGCCAAATCGAGTTTGATCATGGCATCTGTCGTGATCCTTATGTCAAGAGTCTATCTTGTCGAATATACCGCTTTGAACCTATTCGCTTTATCACTAGTGGGAGCGGCACTTTATTTTATCCTGATGATGATCGAGAAGAACGATATTGTAAGGAATATGAAAATCTCCATCATCAACGATATCAGGGGCATGTTGCCTTTCGGCAAACCACGTCAGCATCCGTAGAGAACGGGGTTGTCTGAAGAAGGCACCCTGGAAGTTTTCCGATACCCGGTGGAGAATATCAGCAGAAGAACTATTCGGCCTTTACGAGGTGGGTCAATGATGCCCAGGCAGAATGAGTTGTTAGTTGGTGACAGGCAGGACAGCACCTATTACAGATGGTGGTTTTATATTACCGTCCTGTACTTTATCGTGGATTATGTGAGGCCACAGAATGTTTTTTCATGGATCGGATATCTCCGTCCGGGCGCCGTTACGATCACGGTATTGACCATATTCATTGTAGCCAGTCGACGAATATATATCTCCAATACCAGACAGACCCGGCTTATCTGGGCATTTGTTATTCTTCTGTTTCTTCATGTTCCCTTTGCGGTCAATAATTACTATGCCCTCGTAACGGCACAGAATATGTTGAAATTTATGCCCTTCATCATATCGGTCATCATTCTCGTTTCAACGAGAGGACGGCTCAACCAGATGGTTGTAATTATGGTCATGATTATGACCTATATGAGCATATGGAGTATCACGCATGAAGGGTCCGGAGTGGGGGGGTGGTTTGGTGACGAAAACGATCTTTCTCTCTATATCAATGCAATGATGCCCTTTTCCTTGCATCTGTATTACCATGCAAGGAAAAGAATTGTTAAGTTATTATACCTGGCTGTTTTCATCATTGGTATTAACGCCGTTATCGCTTCTTTTTCACGGGGAGGCCTGGTTGGACTTGTCGCCATGATCAGTGTCGGATGGCTGCTTAGCCGTCATAAAATCAGGATATTATTCGTCATAATTTTGGCATCTTTTGCCTTTTTCGCGTACACCAGTCAGGAATATAGAACAGAAATGTCCACCATAACGGACACCGATTCTGGAACGATTCACGGGAGGATCATTACGTGGGAAGCGGCATGGGATATGTTTATCGATAATCCTCTCGGGGTCGGGGGAAATAATTTCCCTATCAGATTCGAGGAATATCAGTCGGGCGAATTTAAACGCGGCATGTGGGGACGGGTCGCTCATTCATTGTGGTTTACCCTGATACCGGAGCTGGGAATTCCGGGTATCATCATCTATTTCATGCTCATGTGGATTAACTTTAAAGAGCTTCTGTCTCTCCTGAGGCTCAAATATGAAGATAATCCCGACCTCCTGTATATACATACCCTGTCACTCGCCTTCTTGGCTTCGGCGGCCGGGTTCTTCGCCTCCGCGACAGGGCTCTCCGTTCTCTATTACCCGCATTTCTGGTACCTGACAGCACTGCTTGTAGCAACGAGAAAGATCGCGGAAACCACCGTAGAGGTGATTGAAGTCAATATTCAGGACCAGGAGGAGAGGTCACAGGGTATGATCCCCTTGGCGTAATAACACCCTGATTCAATTGTTTGAGAAATAAGATATTCAATCATGGAATATTGAGGCTGTCAGCGACAGGCGCAGTATGTGAGTGGTGCCAGGAAAGACCGATTATGCATAGACTCATCCAACAATGGATGATCCTTGTTGTACCGCTTGTGACGGGGCTCTGCGCGAGCATCCTGTTCATTGCCGATGCGAGGGTCGTCGCGGAGGTGATGGCGGGGTATGCCCTCTTCATCCTGCCGGGGTACGCCTATTTCAGGGTCCGCGGAGATCGGTCCTTCACGTCCCTGCTCTACGGCGCCCCCCTGGGGATCGCGGTAACCGGCCTGGTTGTCCTCGTCGTCGTGGCGAAGACGGGGTGGCATATCCCCACCCTGGCGGCCGGCTATATCGGAGCAGTTGCCCTCCTGGCTGCCCTGGCGTACCTGTCGAAGATAAAAGACGGAAACGGGTTCCTCTCGGAGGTCACCCCCGTCGTTCCCGCTTCTGTCGGTCTGCTCGTCGCCTTCTACCTCATCACGGTCATTACGCTGCCCTTCGCGAATGCGGGTGCCCTGACGGACAAGGGGTATGCCTTTACCGGCCTCTTCGGCCACGATTACATCCTGCGCGCGCTGACCGCGGTCGCCCTCTCGCACGGGGTCCCTCCCGACAGCTACTACTATGCGGGGATGAAGATGCACAACTACTATTTTCTCTGGTACACCCTCCCGGCATTTGTCTACAACCTCGGCGGCAGGGCGGATGATATCAGGAAGATCGTCTCGGTCGTCTCCATCCTGAATGTACCCCTGTTTTTCTCTATTTTGTTCTTGAAGCTCGCTGAGATGGTCACCGATGGAAAGACGGATGCAATTCTGAAGAAGGGGCGTTTCCTACTTGCAACATTTCTAGCCCTTTTCCTCTGCTCGTATCACTGGGTATTTTTCTTTCTGAAGTGGCTCGCGGGACGGGTGGATATAGCCCCCCTGAACGCCTTGGCCGGTCAGATGAGCTATACCTCGCAGTCGTGGGCGAGGATCCTCATCTTCGAGCCCCAGTTCCCCCTGGCCATGATGATGATCATCCTCGTGATGATGATCATTCGAGAGAGGCCGTCGTATCCCCGGGGGATCGTTCTGGGCCTCCTCCTGTCGGGTCTCGCCATGACCGATCTCGTGGTTTTTCTTATCTTCGCGGCTGCGTACGCGGTGTACTGGATATGGGGGATGTGCCGTTCACGGGGCAGGGGGAAGATCGTGCAGCTTTCCCTTATCCTCGCCGTGGGGATCGCTGTCGCCCTGCTGATGTACCACCTCGATATCTTCGCCGTGCAGGAATACTCCAACAGTATCGTCATCAGACCGGGTATCAACACGGTCCTGCTGTTTGTCCTAGTCCCCATGGAGCTGGGCCTTCTCTTCGTGTGGGGGGTCTTGGGGTCAGGAGCACTGATGAAAAAACGGGAAGGTTTGCTTCTTCTTTCCATGATGGTGGCGTCTCTCCTCGCCATGGCCTTCGTGACGGAGACGCTGGAGGGAAACGTCTTCCTGCGGAAAGGGCTTTACCTCCTCACGCTTCCCCTTTTCCTGTCAGCGGGATACTACCTGTATAACGCGGCGATGAAAAGAGGCCTGCTGGTCATGCTCGCCTGCGCCCTCGTTGCGCTCCCCACGGTGGCGACGGATATATATGCCCTGATCGACACAGGCGACGAGGGCTTCACCACCTACATATCGGAGAACGAGATGGATGCGGCGCAGTGGATACGGAGCAACGCCCCTGAAGACGCCGTCGTCCAGTCCCGGATCGATTACCCCGGGCACTTTGATTATTCCCTTACCGTCTGTTTCGGTGAGAGAAGAGCCGCTCTCGCGCACTGGAAGGTGGCGTATAACCGTTACCCGAACAGGGCCGCCATCGACGAAAGGGCCGACCAGATACGGAAGATCTTTCAAATCGATGATGATGGCGAGCGTTTGAGGTTGCTTGGAAAACTCGGTATCGAGTATCTGTTTGTCGGAGAGAAAGAGCGCGGCAGCTTCCCCGGGTGCGAGGAGCGGATCAAACGATCCCCCTCGATAGAGAGGGCGTATGGCAACGACGATGTGAGGATCTATCGGGTCCTGAGGACTGCCGAAGGAAGAAAAAAATAGGATATTGTTTCGGCCAGGCCTTGGATTAATTCGTTAAGGCAGCAGATTGTATCACGGATCAATTAAAACGAGGGGCTAAAGATGAAAGACCATAATGTTACCGTTATCGTTCCCGTTTATAATTCCGAGAAATCGCTCGAAAAGCTATGCAAAAGATTAATTAAAACGCTTTCTGAAAAGTTCATTAACTACGAGATTATTTTTGTGAATGACAGCAGCAAAGATCATAGCTGGGAAGTTCTCATAAATATAGAAAAGATGAACAGCGGAATCGTTAAGATAGTTAATCTTATGAAAAATTATGGCCAGCATGGTGCCATTATGTGTGGGTTCTCCCTCGCAAAAGGAGATGTCATAGTGACAATAGACGACGACCTCCAACAGCCCCCCGAATATATTCCCCAAATGATAGGGCTCCTCGATTCCGGCTACGATGCGGTATTTGCTTCGTACACATATAAGCAGCATTCAATATTCAGAAATATAGGCACCGTTATGATTAATAAGGTAAATGAATATTCCTTTAAGAAACCAAGGGATATCAAGGTGTCAAGTTACCGTGTCATCACACGAAAGACTGTAGAAGATATACTGAACAGCAACACGTCGTATCCGTATATATCAGGTATGATATTGAATGTTACCAATAAGGTGGCCAATTACTCTGTCAGTCATGAGAGGAGAGAGCATGGAGTTTCCAATTATACCCCCCTGAATCTTGTATCACTAGCCAATAACCTGCTTTTCAATTATACGACCATACCTCTGAAGTTCATGGGAGGGGTGTGTCTAGTGGCATCTATGATTTCTTTTTTATCCAGTCTCGTATTCATAATTAAGAAACTGGTGGCTGGTATTTCAATACCCGGCTGGACGTCCCTTTTTGTCATCGTGTCGTTTTTCTTTGGGCTATTATTTCTATTCCTTTTCATAATAGGCGAATATATCTCGAGATTATTAAATGTGAATTATAAATTTAATTATATTATAAGGGAAAGCAGAGGCTTTGACGGAGATCGGAAATGAAAAATCTTATAATTTTCGGTGCATCATATCCGGATATAATAAAGTTGATTCATTCAATAAACAGGGTGAAAGAAACATGGAACGTGATTGGTTTTCTCGATGATGTCAAATACGGCTGTGATAATGATTTCATGGGATATCCGATTCTTGGGGATCGAAAAGACATTGCCAAATATAATAAAAGTAGCACCTATTTTGTGAATAACGTTTTCCAGACTACAAAGGGAAGGGCAAAAATATCACTAATGCTCGAAGGAGAAAACGTTCGATTTGCCACGCTGATTTCTCCAGATATAAATTGCGAATTCGCCGAGATTGGGAAAGATGTTGTAATTATGCCTGGAGTCAAGATCGGTTCTCGTGTTCTCATTGAAGATCATGTGGGCATTCGAATCAATTGCATCATCAATCATGATAACAAGCTTGGGAGAAACGTTTTTGTCGGACCTGGAGCGGTTACCTGTGGTTATGTAAATATAATGGAAGGCGCGTATATTGGTGCTGGGGCAGTAGTTAAGGAAAGGTTAACAATTGGGAAATGGGCTGTTATTGGATCAGGAGCATCAGTTATTAAAGAAGTTGCGAACGATGATGTTGTAGCCGGTAATCCAGCCATATCAATTAGGAAGAAGCCTTGATAATTAACTAATACCTTCCCCCAAAACTCTACTATGCTGTTCTATGCATTATAAGTGTAAGCATTTGAAAAAAGGGAAAATATATATAATACATACTATATTCCGTGTAATTGTTTCCATAGGCATCCTTATTTATCTGGTCACCGTGTTCGACTGGGAGAGAGTGGCCGATGTCTTTGGCCGGATTCGTCTCTGGTATGTCTGGCCCGTTCCACTCCTGCTGGCTCTCGCCTTTTATTTTGGGGGTGTTCGCTGGAGCGTGTTGCTTCCCCACTTCGATGTTCGTCTCCGGGCGAGAGAGGGCTTTCTCTACTACCTGATCGGCAGTTTTTACGGTAACGTTCTTCCCGGTGTGATTGGTGGGGATGCCATACGTATCGGGATCTGTGCGGCAACGAAGAAAAAATCGATCGCCAACATAACTGCTTCCGTCTTGATCGAAAGAGTGTGCGGTGTTCTGGCGCTGTTGGTAGTGGGAACTTTTGCGACAGTCCTCCTTTCACCCGGCCTGCGGTTGGCCCTGGGGTCCTCAGTCGTGATGGTGGTACCCGTGCTGGCGGGGGTGTCGCTGGTTGTTTTGTTGAGTGGGTATCTGTTCGGGAGAGTTCTTGTCACATGGTTGAAGAATGTCTCTGGCCGTCATAACAAGATTGCCGGAACGATCCTGAGAATCATCGGGTATACACGAAAAATTCCCCCCGTCCGTATGACTGTCGTATTTCTCCTGAGTGCTCTCTTCCAATTTGCCGATATCCTGGCCTCATTCTTCCTAGCCAGGGAGGTTA